>ODAI010915392.1_pt1 | contig 16593 bp, 13 predicted proteins | sample 1539321 | NCBI WGS metagenome assembly ODAI01 (sample SAMN02144231, study PRJEB22623) | gut metagenome | biome: sheep rumen | host: Ovis aries | place: New Zealand | reverse complement strand
GAGGAGGTGGACGGTCTGCGACGGAGGAAAAATGTGGTGGTATAGTATTTGAGGCGGGTCTCTGTGAGACGTATGCCCGAACCGCGGAAGCGCAAATATTTTTGGTGGTCAATACTGGGTTCGAACCAGTGACTTCTACCGTGTGAAGGTAGCACTCTACCACTGAGTTAATTGACCACCAAAAATACTCTACCACGAAAAAATCATAGATTTTTCCGAGAATCGCTCAAAACCTGCCTCGCAGGTTTTGCCCCTGACGGGTCGCTCCCTATGAGCTAATCGACCATTAAAGGCACTTGCAAAACTGTGAAATATTTTATTGAAGATAACCCATTGCGTCAAGAATGATGGAGCTTGCCACGGTTGCCGCCGTCTCGGTGCGGAGAATGCGGCTGCCCATTGAGCAGAGGGTAAATCCCGCCCGCTCCAGTAAATCACGCTCCCGGTCAGTCCAGCCCCGCTCGCTTCCGATAGCCGCCAGCACTGAGTGAGCCGACTCATGCTCCAAAAATTCATGCAGAGAAGATGAAGGGCGTCGATTGTCCAAAGCGATTTTCGAAGCAGTCTCCCATTCAGAAAAATCACCCTCAGAAGAAGAATTCTCCCCCAAAGAACAATTATGCACTATGCATTGTGCATTATGAATTAAAACCTCGTCCAGCGATTCCGCAACTTCAAGAAGGGGAACATGGGTGCTGGCAGCCTGAGCTGTTCCGTCCAAAAGCATCTGGTAGGCGCTTCCGTCAGAGACGACATTTGAATTCAAATAAGATTTTTCGGTCAAATCTGTGCCGCAAAGAATCACGCGCTGAACGCCAAGCCCCGCTACATCCCGCAAAAGCCTGCGCAACTGAATGGGTCGGGGGAAACCGATAATCAGCGTGAGGGGATAGAGTTTTTTGCCCGCAGATTTCGGCTCAAAGGTAAATGAAATTTCGCCATCAGGGGAAATTCCCGTAATCGTGGCAAGCCCGGCCGCTCCGCCGATAATGCCCGCATCAAAAGAATCTCCCGCTTTTTTATGAAGGATTTTCACGATATGCTGGGCCCGCTCGTCTTTTTTGGGCAGGGGATTTTTGATTTCTTCATGGGTAAAAAGACAAATATTCATAATTATTCAGACCTTACTTTAACTCTCTCACTTATATTTTATAAAAAAATTGGAAAAAAATCACATAATTGGATAGTGTTAAAAAAGTCTCAGTTATATCCATGATACAAGGCAAAAGCCCTTGATTTTTTTTTGATTTGAGTTATAATCTTTCTTAGTAAAAAGTAACGATATTTAAGTTATACAAAAAGTCCCTATAAGTAAGTTAAACAAAAAGTGGTTTTGAACAGGGGCTTTTATGAAGAAGATTACTTTTTACATTCCACTTTTTGCTTTCTTTTTTTTCACGGCTTGTGAATTTGCCGTTGAATTAGAAACCGATTTTCCAACATCTAATGGCATTTCTCACTCAAACATTGAGCCAAATCAGTCACGCTCAGTTGACTTTTCATCTTCGGAACCGATTCTTGAAGTAGAAGCATCAACAAAATCTCTCACGATTTCTGGAGATTTGGCCGGAAAAACCGTCTACTATGTGCAAGTAAACACCGGAAACGCAAAAGTCGATAATTCTCTCGTCCGTTACATCTCTTCAGACTCAGAACGAGCGGCGGTTTCAACAGAATCTGAAGAGATTTTTCAAGAATCAGAGACAAGCAAAGAAGGTATCATCTGCCATCACGGCTATGATTTTCACCCAGAATTCACAGGCCCAGCAGAGAGAAGCGTATATTACCCACGGGAAGTTTCAAAACTCTCATACAATGTCGGCATTACAAAAAAACAGATTTTCACTGCACGCACAGAATATGAATACGAAAAAAAAGCGGCCACGCTCTGGGCTTTCAACGAAATCTGCAATGTGTGGATTGTTGATGACGACCCTTATATTTCAAGCAAGTCTGCAAAAGAAAGCATAGCAAAAAAATATGCAGAAAATTTCAAAGCGCTCTACCCCCTTGTCCGCAATATTTTTGGAAAAGAATCAGATTTTATTTACTCAAGTACGCACGGTTCAAAAGCAGAACTTTCTTCAGTGAGCGACACAGGCACAAAAGTAAACATCGTCATCTACGATTTATTCAACGACAAAAGCCTCGGAAACACGGTGGGATTCTTTTCTAGCATGGACTATTACATGAACGGGCTTGCCTTCAGCAATGTCACAATTAAAAATTCAAATGAAGGCAAATACTTCTACATCGACTCTTACTTCGCAAAAACAAAAAATGGACTTACCCTTTCAACACTCGCCCATGAATTCCAGCACATGATTAACTTCGGTGTAAAGACAATGAACGGAATCTCAATTGATTCGAACTTCAACGAAATGCTTTCTATGCTTTGTGAAGACATGCTGCAAGAATACCTCGGAATCAGCGACACAGACTCTCCGAAAGGTCGTCTCCGCGAATTCATCTCACAATATTATAATACAGGTATCAGAAATTTTGATAATACGACACTTTCTTACGCAAATGCTTATGGTTTTGGTGCTTGGCTTTGCCGACAGTATGGAGGAGCTGCCCTTGTAAGAGAGATGATGCAGAATTCTAAATCAAATAATGATTGTATCGTCAGTGCCGTGAACGCTTTGAACAGATCAGACTATGACTTCGATGAAATTTTTGGAAAATTCATTATGGCCTGCCTTGGTGATACGGTATATACATTTAATCAAGATGCAGAACAAACTGTCAGATATTCACAAGGTGGACTTGTTTACGACTATCCGATGGCAGCAATCAATCTTTGGGGTGGAGACAATTCAGTCACGATTCCCTCTGGATCACGATACCGATTTTTCAACAGCATTATGACTTATCTCACACCTGACTACAAAGAAAGTTATCAGGGGCCAGCTATTTTCAAAAATAATACGATTTCATCACTTTCTGAAGGCTACGGAATGATTATTAAAAGTTACCGCACACTTTCAGAAAACGAGGATTCCATTACGCTTAACTTCACATCGAATTCAGGAAAAACAAACACAGGAATCGTCACTTATATTTACATCAAATAATATTATTTTGACTCCGCTTTTTCTTCTTTCTTTTCGTGGAGAGAATTCAAATACTCACGGCTCAGATTCTCGTGGTCTTTGAGCATGGCATAGGGAACGCCGTAAGCCTTTTCGACCTCGTCGCGGGTAAGGACTTCTTCGGGAGTGCCGAGGGCCATATTGCGGTCAGGATAGAAAAGCAGAACAGTGTCGGCGTATTTTTTGGTCAAATCAAGCTCGTGCATTGAGATATAAATCGTCGTTCCGGTTTTGTGGACAAATTCTTTAAGATAAGCGAGGGCATTTTCTTTCTGGTAATTTTCCATTGCAAAAAGAGGCTCATCCATGAAGAGGGATGCGCTGCCGTACAAGATTCCGAAAGCAAGCAGAACACGCTGAATCTCCCCCTTGCTCAATTTCGTGAGGGGATGCTCCAAAACATTCTTCAGTTCAAAGACATCGATTACCTCGCCAAGCAAATCTCCGCCCTCTGTAGTGTCGCGGATTGCCTTTGCCTTTCCTTTGAGGGCTCCATTCTGATAAACATAAGAAAGAAGCTCGCTCACTTTGTCTTCGGTTTCAAATTCCATGTTCTGATAAATCACCGAAGCGAGGAGATTTTTTTCTTCTTCGGGAAGATTTGCGGGATTTTGCCCCAAAAGGGAGACTGTGCCGCCAGTGGGAGAGAGACGGCCGCTTGCCAAAAGCATGAGTGTTGACTTTCCGCAGCCATTCTGACCCACAAAACTTACGAATCCTTTGGGAAGCTGGGCTGAAAAATGCTCAAAAACCGGCTTCGGCTCAATCTGCTTGCCGTTTTCGTCCAAATCGCCTTCTACCGGCGGGTATGTAAAAGTCACATCATTAAATTCAAGAAAATCCATGTTATAAAGATAGTAGAATTTGAGCGAAAAGTCGAGATTTTTTCTTCTATGTATTTTTTTCTTCTATGATTGAGTAAAGGTGATTTTTCGACTAAAATGATTTTATGTCTTACGAAGTAACTGCGACCCGTCGCCGCCCGCAAGCTTTTGAAGCTCTTGCCGGTCAGGAATTTGTAGCTGAAACGCTCAAAAATTCGATTCAATCACAGAAAATTGCTCATGCCTATCTTTTTTCAGGCCCCCGCGGTTGTGGAAAAACTTCCACCGCCCGAATTTTGGCAAAAGCGCTCAACTGTGCCAATGGACCTACGGCCACTCCCTGCGGAAAGTGCCAGCAATGTCTCGAAATCACAAAGGGCGCCAGCACTGACGTAATCGAAATCGACGGTGCGTCAAATACTTCCGTAAACGATGTCCGACAGATTAAGGACGAAGTTCTCTCCCCGCCGCAAAGCTCAAGATACAAGATTTACATTATCGACGAGGTTCACATGCTCTCAACCTCGGCTTTCAATGCTTTGCTCAAGACAATCGAAGAGCCGCCACCATACTGTATTTTCATCTTCGCGACTACAGAACTCCAGAAAGTTCCAGCCACGATTAAATCCCGCTGTCAGCAATTCAATTTCCGTCTCGTTCCCATCGAGCGAGTAAAACAGCTTTTGGCAGAAGCCGCCGCCGAAATCAACATCAAGGCTGATGACGAGGCGCTTTACTGGGTTGCCCGCGAGTCCACAGGCTCCGTGCGGGATGCCTACACTCTTTTTGACCAAGTTGCGGCTTTTTCTGGCGACCACATCACTTACGACAAAATCAGAGACAAGCTGGGCTTGGTGGGAGTTGACCGGCTCAACGCTGTCTTTGAGGACGCGGCCCAGAACAAGACTCAGGAAGCCCTTCTTAAAATCGATGAATTCTTGCAGAACGGAGTTTCAATCGAACAGTTTATCGTGAACTGCACGGAATATTTGCGTTCTCTTCTATTAATTCGTGCAGGAATCACAAAAGAAGCTTTGCTGGGACAGTCCCGCGAGCGATATTCGCAGCTTGTTTTGCAGGCTTGGAACCCGATTCAGCTTGAGCGTGCCCTTTCTATCCTCTTACAGCTTTACCGAGACATCCGCTATTCCCTTTCACCCCGATATGAGCTGGAACTGGCTTTTTCAAGATTAAGCTGGCTCAATCAGTATGTCTCGCCCAGCGAAGTCAAAAAAGCCATCGATGAGGCAAAATCCCTCTTGATGCAGGGAAACGCAGCCCAGGGCGCACAGTCGGCTCCGAAAGCTCAGGCACAGCCTTCTGTCACACAGAATGCCTCGCAGGCTCCACGGCAATTTATCTCAATGCCTCAGCCAGCTTCCGCCCCTCGGAACATTTTCGCGCCAGCTCCACAAAATGCTCCGGCCCAGGCAACGCAATCGCTTCCTACCGACATGGGCAGCATGAGCGAAGATTTTGCACCTCCCGACCCCACGCCAGAAAACGCAGGAAGTCAGCAATCTTTTAGCTACGGCGGAGCTGTGCCGCCTGAACAAACAGCGGCACCCAATCATAGCAGCAATTCCTCAGATTTCCGCGAGCTTGCAATCAAGGAACTTTCCATGCGCGATCCAATGCTTGGGAGTTCCCTTTTGCAAACAGGAGCCTGGATTAAAACAGGGAGCACGGTCACAACCCAGGTCTCTTCTGGCTATCTTAAAATGCAGCTGGACTCACACAAGCCGAAGATTTCAAAATTCCTTTCGGACTTGTACAATGAACCACTGCAATTTGAAGTCACGCTTCATCAAATCGTCACGACGCCTGTTGAGAAAACAGCTCCTGTACAGGTAAAACTGCTCTGTGACATTTTTAAGGGTCAGGTTATCGGTCACTCAAAAAAAAGCGAGCAGGAAATCACAGCCGAAAACGCAGAACGATCGACCGAACAAAGCGAAGGCAAGAACGAAAACAATGAAGAAACTTCGGAAGAGGATGAGCAAACTGATTAAACAAACCACAAGGAGAACATAACATGAATCCATTCGATATGGTAAAAAACCTCAAGAATCTTGAAGGCACAATGAACACAATGAAAGAAGAGCTTGCTCAAATCAGCGAGACTGGCTCTTCTGGCGGAAATATCGTGCAAGTCACGCTGAACGGCAAATTTGAAGTCACTGCCGTAAAGTTGGATCCTATCGCCGTTGACCCGCGGGACGTTCAGATGCTTCAGGATTTAATCGTTGCCGCTCACCACGCCGCAATGGACAAGGTTCAGGAGCGAATCAAAGAAAAATCAGGCGCGCTTTTGGGCGGAATGAATATTCCCGGTCTTTAAGGCAAAAAAATGACAGCGATTGACGAACTCACCGATTCATTTTCCCGCCTGCCAGGAATAGGCAAAAAATCAGCCGGACGACTGGTAAATTATATTCTCAAAGCAGATTCTGCATGGATTACCCGTTTTGCAAATCAACTCGCCACTTTGCAGGACAAAATTCACGCCTGCTCAGTCTGCGGCGCATGGACAGAAAACGATCCCTGTGCGATTTGCTCAAATCCCATGCGAGACCAGAGCGTCATCTGTGTGGTGGAGCAGCCGCAAGATGTGGCCACAATCGAAAGCGCCCACGAATTTTCCGGTCTTTTTCATGTTTTGGGAGGAGTTATCGCGCCCCTTGAAGGAATCGGGCCAGACCAGTTGCGTATCGCCCAGCTTTTGGAGCGGGTTCGTGGCGGTCAGGTCAAGGAAGTGATTTTGGCAACAAATCCCACTGTCGAAGGCGACACGACGGCTCTTTACATCCAGCGGCTTTTGTCAGAAATCGAAGGCCTTACGGTCACCCGCCTTGCCAGTGGCTTACCAGTTGGCGGAGATTTGGAATACGCGGACAGGCTCACTCTGGCCAGAAGTTTCCGCGGCAGAATGAAGATTTAGAGCTTTCTACTCGCGTCTGTGCGGGTTTCCTCTGTAACATTCTGAACAACCGGTCACAAGTACATGTTTTTTGCCCTCGGTTCGGTTAAAAAGGCGGGCAATCAGCTCTCCGTCTAAAGGCACTTCTTTTCCGCAAACAGGGCAAGTTCTTTTTACGCCCGGCTCTGGCCGGGGATAGCAATGGGGGCAGCCATGAACGGTCATTCTTTGGTCAGCGGTAGTCATGGGGCGGTAAATACGCGAAAACATATCTTCATTTTTGGCAAGAGGCGTTGAACAAAGGGGGCAACGCACGAAATCAATTTTTCCATTTTCATCTTTTTGAGTACGCAAATCATTGTTTTTTGGAGCAGATTTTGCCTGCACTTTCTTGAATTTTATAAAAAGCATAAGCGCAAAAATCAAAATAATCGCGCCAATGAATAAAAAAAAGTAGTCCATGTTTTTATTATCGGATAGAAGTTCGCTTTTCGTCAAAGCAATCGAAATTTGTAAAGATTTTGTTTTAAAATAATGAAAACAGTGGTATAATGTAAGGACTGATATTTAAAAATACGGAGTCTGACTTGGAATCAATCAATCAGCGAAGATTAAGTGATATAACTTTTGTAATCGACAAAGACTTGAATGTCAAAGACGGTAATCGCTCATTCTTGCGTCTCATACACAAAACTGATTTCAATTTAAATATCTCATATATTCTTGAAGATTTCGATGCGGCAAATTTCAGATATTTCCTCGAAAATTTTAAGGGTAATCAGAAAAAGCGAAGTTTTATAGCAACTATAAAACCTTTCGAAAACTATATTTCATGTATTTTTACTGTAACAAAAGAAGGAGATTTTTTCAGAATTATCATCGAAGAACTCTCATATTCAAGGCAGCTGTTGGACAAAGCCCTTCTTGAAAGCCGAGAACTAACAGCCCTTATTCAAAATTTCGACACAAACTATTTCATCTTCGACGGTAAAAAATACACTCTCAAAAATACAAAAGACCTCACCACAATTTTTACAGGTTCGAAAGAAGAATTTGAAGCATATTTCTCAAAAACTTTTAAAATAAATCTCTATCATGATGATACAGTCGCCCAACTCAAATCAATGTTTGAGAATATCAGTAATTTTATTTCAAATAAATATTATACTTTTCTCCAAACCGATAAAAAACTTTTTACGATTCACACGCTCAAAACAAGCACGCGATCAAGCTCCCTTATTATCGGTGCAATTAATCTCAACAAAGACAATGAACCGACCATGAACACTTATTCCGAAAGTCGGGACGGTCTTACAGGTCTCTACAACAAAAAAGCCATCACGGAAATGGCAATCAAAAAAATCAACGAAGAGAAATCCCCCTGCTCCCTCATTATTCTCGATGCCGACAAATTCAAGGAATGCAACGACTCTTACGGTCATGTTTTCGGCGACCGGGTTTTGGTTACAATCGCAAGCTGTATCACTGACGCAATCAAGGGCAAGGGAATCGCGGGCCGCATCGGTGGCGACGAATTCCTCATCATCCTCGACTTAACCGAAGAAGACGATATCCGCAATGTCACGCGAAATATCCGCACGGGCATTCAATGGAACATCACCAATGTTGAGCCTGGCAGCATGGTCACCTGCTCCATGGGCATCGCCCGCTTTCCCCTTCACGCAAAAAATTACGAGGAGCTTTTCCAAGTCGCTGACAAGTCTCTTTACATAGCAAAATATCGTGGCCGAAACTGTTACATCATCTACAAACCCGAAATTCATGACAAAATCATCTTTGAAAACAAACAAGTTGATGACAGAGTTTCTAGCGGTCAGTTCTACGATGAAAATGTCAGCAAAAAACTTGAAATCCTCAATCTGCTCTCAAAAGTCAAAAAAGACAAACCTGCATCCATAAAAAAACTTCTTGAAATGCTCAGGGAACACCTGCAAATTTCAAAAATCACTATTTACGATGAAAATTTCGATGTCACCTATATCGTTGGGGCTGATTCAATTGATGTACGGGGAAAATATATAAAATCCAACAAGCACTACTTCCAGATTTTCAATAAATACGGATTTTTCCATCAAAATAACACAAATGTTTTGGGCTCAATCGACGGCGACCGCTACGACATGTACCGAAATGCAAATATCTCTTCAATTCTCGAAGTTCTCGCTAAAGACAAAAAAGGTAATCCCCGCCTGCTGATTTGTTATGATCTCTACAAACCAGGCCGTTCTTTTGTCCGGGATGAAGTATCTTTTGCTCTTCTTGTGGCTAGAAAACTTTCTGAAATTCTGTAAAATATAAGCATGAAAGTTTTAGTTATCGGAAGCGGCGGTCGCGAACACACAATCGCATGGCGGCTCGCCCAGTCAAATCGCGTATCAGAAGTTATCTGCGTACCGGGAAACGGCGGTACGGCTCATGAATCAAAATGCAAAAACATCAATCCAAAAGATAATCCGGCTTTGCAGAATTTGTCCCTCAATGAAGCGGCAGTAAATGTCGCCCTCAGCGAAAAAGTTGACTTTGCTGTCATCGGCCCGGAAGATCCTCTTGCAGAAGGAATCGCTGATTCTCTCTGGAACGCCGGGATTCCAACGGTGGGTCCAAAGGCAAAGGGCGCGGCTCTCGAAGCATCAAAAGACCTTTCTAAAATCTTCATGAAAAAATACGGCGTTGCCTGTGCTGATTCAGAAACATTCACCGACAAAAGCTCAGCCCTGGAATACATCCGCCAGAAGGGCGCGCCAATCGTCATCAAGGCAGACGGTCTTGCGGCAGGAAAAGGCGTTGTCGTCGCAAAAACTCTCGAAGAAGCCGAAAATGCAGTCGAAGAACTTACGGCAAATTTGGGAGAGGCCGGCAAAAAGCTCGTAATCGAAGAATATTTGCAGGGCGTTGAGATTTCAGTTTTGGCGGCAGTCAGCGTCACAGAAGAAAGCGCGGCAAAGGGCACGGCCTGTATCAAGGCATTCCTGCCAGCCCGCGACCACAAACGACTTCTCGACGGAGCGCAAGGCCCGAACACTGGCGGAATGGGAGCTGTATGCCCCCTCAGCGATGTCACACCAGAGACAATGGCCGCGTTTGAGAAAAATATCTTGCAACCAACACTCAAAGGCCTGGTCGCCGAAAAAATGGACTACCGGGGCTTTATTTTCTTCGGTCTCATGATTACAAAAGATGGTCCGAAAGCCCTGGAATACAATGTCCGCTTGGGAGACCCTGAGACTCAGGCTGTCCTTCCTATGATGGATTTTGATTTCTCTGAATTGTGCGAGGCAATCACAAACGGCACGCTCAACAAATTTGAAATGAAGTGGAAGAGCGGATTTCAGGTCGCTCCGGTTGCTGTTTCTGGCGGCTATCCGCTCAAATATGCAAAAGGCAAAGTCATCACGCTTTCAAACAGCGTTATTGACGCGGCGGGAGCAAAAGTGTTCATCGCGGGCGCAATCGAAGACCGCCGGGCAAAAACTCCGACTCTCATCACAAGCGGAGGCCGCGTTCTCGCATGTTCCGCTCACGGAGATTCATTCGACGAGGCATGGAAAAAAGCCTACGAAGCTCTGGGTGGCGTAAATTTTGAGGGAATGTTCTTCCGAAAAGACATAGGTTTGCCAGGAGCAGCAGAAAGTAATTAAGAAAAAAAAGATTAGAAAAGGCAAATGCCGAGTTTGCATTGGCTGAATAAGCCAAAATATGCGTAGGCTGGGTTCTGACAAAAGGTCGCTTGAACTTGTTCACCGCGACCTTTTTGGCAGGTTCCAGCCGAGAGCATATTTTGATTTTGTTCAATCATTCAAAACTCGGCATTCGTATTTTAAACACGGAATAGCAAATCGCTGTAGCTTGGATAAGGCTTGTATTTTTCGCCTAGGATTGGCTCAATCTGGTCTGCGATTTTGCGGGTGGCTTCCATTTGAGGAATCACTTTGTCCACATAGAATCGCGCCTGCTTTGGCACATCGACGATAGTACAAGCATCGTTGTGAATTTTCTCCAGTTTTTGAGCATTTTCGTCCAGCTTGTCGGCTAGCGCGGTGATTTTTTTGAGGGCGTTGGTCTGTGCGCTGCATTTTGCGCTTGGAATTACCGCCATCACCTTAGAGGCAGATTTTGCCACATCGCTCATAAAGGCATAGCTTGCCGGCAAAATATCCTTGTAAATCATGTCCAGCATGGTGTTTACTTCGATGTTGAGCACTTTCGAGTATTTTTCAAGTTTGACCTCGTGGTGGCTCTTCATCTCGCTTTCGCTGTAAACGCCGTATTTTGAGAACATTTCGATATTCTGGGCGTCAAGGTAGTGCTCCATTGCGTCCGGCAAAGTTTTAAGGTTCAAAAGGCCGCGTTTTTCGGCTTCCTTTACCCATTCGTCATCGTAGCCGTTACCGTTGAAGATGATTTTCTTATGCTCGATGATTTTTTCTTTGATGAGTTCCTGTAAGTCTGTGTTCAGGTCTTTTGAATTTTCAAGCCGTGTGGCAAATTCGTCCAATGTTTCGGCGACAATCGTGTTGAGAACCACATTTGGGCCGGAAATTGAGAGAGATGAACCCAGAGAGCGGAACTCGAATTTGTTTCCCGTGAAGGCAAAGGGGGACGTTCTGTTTCGGTCGGTGGTGTCTTTTGGAATCGCCGGAAGGACAGAAACGCCAATCTGCATTTTTTCGTGAGATTTCTGGCTGTAAGGAGAGCCGGTCTCGATGGAGTCCAAAACAGCCTGCAATTCGTCCCCGATGAACATAGAGATAATGGCAGGAGGCGCCTCGTTTGCGCCAAGTCGGTGATCGTTTCCGGCAGAAGCAACGCTGTCACGGAGCAAATCCTGATGCTTGTCCACGGCCTGAATCACGGCCGTGAGCATTAAAAGGAACTGGGCATTCTCCCGCGGAGTTTCGCCAGGCTCAAGAAGGTTAAAGCCGTCATCAGTGCTCATTGACCAGTTGTTGTGCTTTCCGCTTCCGTTTACGCCGGCAAAAGGCTTTTCTGCAAGAAGGCAGTACAATCCGTGCTTCAAAGCGACCTCTTTCATAAGACGCATGGTAAGCTGGTTCTGGTCAGCGCTTAAGTTCGTCGTGGTGAAAATCGGAGCCATTTCGTGCTGGGCAGGAGCGACCTCGTTGTGCTTTGTCTTGCTCAAAATTCCCAGTTTCCAAAGCTCGTTGTCCAAATCTGCCATGAATTCGGCGATTCGGGGCTTGATTGAGCCGTAGTAGTGGTCGTCCATTTCCTGACCTTTTGGCGGCATTGAGCCAAAGAGAGTGCGGCCAGTGAACATCAAATCCTTTCGCTGTTCCCAGAGTTTTTTGTCGATTAAGAAATATTCCTGCTCAGGGCCCACCGTGGTGATGACTCGTTTTGCAGAAGTGTTTCCGAAAAGACGGAGAATTCGCAAAGCCTGAGTGTTTAACGCTTCCATTGAGCGAAGGAGAGGCGTTTTTTTGTCTAAAGATTCGCCCGTATAAGAGCAGAATGCCGTCGGAATGTAAAGGGAACCGTCCTTGATGAAGGCGTAAGATGTGGGGTCCCAGGCAGTGTAGCCGCGGGCTTCAAAAGTGGCCCGGATTCCGCCTGAAGGAAAAGATGAGCCGTCAACCTCGCCCTTTACCAGCTCCTTGCCAGAAAATTCCATGATTACGCCGGAACCGTTGGGAGAAATGAAAGAATCGTGTTTTTCGGCGGTGACGCCAGTGAGCGGCTGGAACCAGTGAGTGAAGTGAGTGGCTCCCTTTTCGATTGCCCAGTCTTTCATTGCGTTGGCAACCACATTGGCCACATCAAGCTCCAGCGGCGAGCCTTGCTGAATCGTCTTTCTAAGCGATTTGTAAGTGTCTTTGGGGAGACGAGCGCGCATCACATCGTCATTGAAAACCATGCTTCCAAAAATCTCTGGTACGGTAACGGACATTTAATTCTCCTATTTAGGAAAAGAATAGCATAAATCACAAGAAAATAGAATAGGAAAAAAAATACCTGTTACATCGCATGACCGTATCTTTTTATTAAAACCTTTATTTTTTTGCAGCCTTATATAATGGATAGACTTTTTCAGCAATCACTTGCAAGTCACTGATTCGGCTTTCGTGTGATGGGTGGGTGCTCATGATTTCAGGTGGTTGGGCACCAGACGCTGCAGACATCTTTTTCCAAACATTTACGGCATCGTATGGGTCATAGCCTGCTCGTGCCATGAGTTCTGTTCCGATATGATCTGCTTCTGTTTCGTGTTTACGAGAAAATGGCAAGGTAAGTGTGTATTGAGCGGCAATTCCTAAAAGTTGATAACTTTCTTCGTCCAAGCCTAAAATTGTTGCGGCGGCGGCAACACCGAGATTCTGCAAACCTTCCTGACTTGCCCTCTCACGACTGTGTTCCTTTAAGGCATGTGCGATTTCATGTCCCATGACTGCGGCGAGTTCACCATCTGTGAGCTGGAGCGTATCGATGATGCCTGTATAAACGACGATTTTTCCACCAGGCATACACCACGCATTAACTGTTTCATCGCTGATGACATTTACCTGCCAATCCCATGAAAGCGCATCTTCTCGGAATGTAGGTGTTTGAGCAATTAAAAGTTTGGCGATTTTCTGAACTCTTTGAACTGTAGAAGTATTCGTGTTGAGTTTGCCTGCTTTTTTCGCTTCTGCGAGGACTTCTGCGTAAGATTCATTTGCACTTTGCTCGATGGCTTCTTCAGAAATGAGCATTACCTGTTTTCTGTCTGCGCCAACACTTCCTGCCGCTGTAGTCGTTGTGAGACAACTTGTGAGTAAAACAAAAGGAAAAGCGAGAAAAATTAATTTAGGAAGAATTCTTTTTTTCATAATAAGAACCCTATCACATTTTCACTTGCTTTTCTAGACTTTATTGCTTTTTCACAAAATCAGAATAGAATAAAGGAATGAAAAAGAATTTTTTCTATCTAAGCGTATTTATATGTCTTCTCTTTGGCTCTTGTGTATCAAGCCTTGATTCTAATGGCAGACTTTTAAATCCTGATGGTATTGAGACCTCCTATTGCTCTCAGAAGGAACTTTCCTTACGAGAGAGTGGTTATTATTTCTTTGCTTCGCCTGATGAGTGGAGATTACAGTATCCTAGCGGCAGCGAAGAAGGCGGAATGCTGGACGACTGGATTAAGGCAGATTTTAAGAACAAGTATCTTTCTATTTATAAAAATGCGGATGGTGAGAAATTTCTTCGTTTTTCTCTTGATGCCAGCGACAAAGGCAAATCAAAAAACGGCTCATCGGTAAGGGCTGAGCTTAGGCACAATATCGAATGGACTCTCGCTGATGAGAAATCCATGGAATACACTTTTTACATGACTTCAACTGATTTTTCCTCGGCTAAGTTTACGGTGGGGCAGTTTTTGCAGCATTGCGATTTAAAAGATTCGCCTTTGTGTCGCATTGAGCTTGAAAACGGCGGAATAAAGGCTGTGGTCACCAATTATGAAAAGGACGGAAAGACAAAGGCAGACGGTAAATCCCATCGATATGATTTGGGCTCAATCGCTCAGTTTCAGAAAGTGAAAATCAAAATCTCTGTAAGCAATAATGTTTTGAGGCTCTATCGGGACGGTGTTTTATACGCGTCGCATAATTTTCATAGAAATGTCCGCAATGATTACAAAAATTATTTTAAACTAGGCATATATTATCAGAACACGGATTCACCAAAGATTTTCTCCGAGGTTTTTGTGACCTCCTTAAAAGTCCAATAATCTTCCCTATTCTCTAAATCGCCTTTTTTTGATACTATTAAAAGTAACAGGAGTATAAAATGAAAGAACTTTCTGAATTGATGGATTTCCGTCCCAGCATTAAAGTTGTCGATGCTACTTTGCGTGACGGTGGCTTGGTTAATGATTTTTATTTTCCAGAGGGATTTGCCAAAGCACTTTACGAAGCTAATGTAAAAGCTGGCGTTGATTATATGGAATTCGGCTACAAGGCTGACAAAGAAATGTTCGATGTGGCAAAATTCGGTCCCAGCAAATTTTCAGATGACGATTATATCCGCTCAGTCGTTGGTGACAATAACACTGATTTAAAGATTGCTATTATGGCTGATGTTGGCCGCTGTAACTACAAGCAGGACATTGATGAAAAGGCAAACAGCCCGGTTGATTTGATTCGGGTCGCAACTTACCTTCACCAGATGCCGGGCGCATTGGACATGATTGAAGACGCAAAAAAGAAGGGATATGAAGTCAGCTGCAACATCATGGCGATTTCAAATTCTCAGGAATCAGACTTAAAGGTCGCCCTTGATTTATTGGGAAAATCTTCTGCCGATGTAATCTACATTGTTGACAGTTACGGTGCCCTTTACCCAGAGCAGATTGCCCGAATCGCCGACATCTACGGAGAATTCGCCGCAAAATACAATAAAAAACTGGGAATTCATGCCCACGACAATCAGAAACTGGCCTTTGCAAATACAATCGAAGCCGCCGGGGACGGAGTTGACTATCTTGACGCAACTTACGCCGCGATGGGGCGAGGGGCCGGTAACTGTGCAATGGAGCTTTTGCTGGGCTTCTTGCGAAACCCGAAATTCAAGCTCTTCCCGGTAATCAAATTTATCGAAGAGCACATGAATCCTCTCAAAGAGTCAGGCGTTGTCTGGGGCTACGATTTGCAGTATCTCTTAACTGGTGTATTAAACCAGCATCCACGAACGGCTATTCAGTTTACAAAGGACAAGCGCAAGGACTTCTGCGAGTTCTACAAAGAAGTCACAAGCCAGGAATAAATCCTTACAAGATTTGTCGGATAAAACAAAAAGCCGTCTCCCGTCGGGAACGCGCCATCAAACATCGCAGTGAGCAAAGCTCAGGCGAGTTTGTGTCGCAACCCCGACTCCGACGGCTTTTTGTATTTTCTGCCAATGTTGCGGCTTTATTCTCTAAAATAAGAAAACTCCACCCGATTGAGTGGAGTTCATTGCTCGACAACTCGTGAGAGTTGTCGTTAAGATAAATCACGAAGTGATTTATCGCTGGATTCGTCCAGATCCGTCGCCGCCTGCGAGCTTGTTGACTTCGTCCTCAGAAACCATGTTGTAGTCACCGATGATTGAGTGCTTGAGACAAGATGCAGCAACTGCCCAGTTGATTGAATCCTGTGTGTTCATTCCTTTGAGCTGTGAGTGGATGAGACCACCACCGAATGAGTCACCGCCACCTACGCGGTCAACAATCCACATCTCGTATTTCTTTGAGAATGCATAGTCTTTGTCGTCGACATAGAGGAGAGCCTGCCAGTCGTTGCGGTTAGCGTTGATTGATGAGCGGAGAGTGATTGCGACTTTTTTGAAGCCGAATTTCTCTTTGAGCTGGCGAGCAACTGAAACGTAACCGTCGTTGTTCAAAGTTCCCTTTGTTGTGTCAGTTCCCTCAGATTTGATACCGAATACGTCGTTTGCGTCATCCTCGTTAGAGATACAAACATCAACGTATTTACAGATTTCTGTCATAGCTTTGCGGGCTTCGTCTTTTGTCCAGAGCTTTCCGCGGTAGTTAAGGTCACAAGAAGTTGTGATGCCCATTTCGCGAGCTGTCTTACAAGCTTCGATACAAGCAGTTACCATGTTTGGTCCCAAAGCCGGTGTGATACCTGTGATGTGGAACCATTTAGCGTCCTTGAGGATTTCTTTCCAGTTGAATTCTTCTGGTTTTGCGAGCTGAATTGAAGAGCCTGCACGGTCGTAGATACATTTTGAG
>ODAI012670643.1_pt1 | contig 16594 bp, 23 predicted proteins | sample 1539321 | NCBI WGS metagenome assembly ODAI01 (sample SAMN02144231, study PRJEB22623) | gut metagenome | biome: sheep rumen | host: Ovis aries | place: New Zealand | reverse complement strand
CGTTTACAAGTACAAGAGAAAAACAGGTTACCACAAGAAGAATGGCCACAGACAGGCTTTCACTCAGGTTAAGATTGAGAAGATTAACGGCTAATTATGGTTTCCGTTATTATTACTAAATCTGGAGCAGAATTCAAACAGGTTTCCTTAGACGGACATGCTGGTGATGTAGAAGCAGGACAAAACATTGTCTGCGCTGCAGTTTCAGTTTTAGCTATCAACACTTTTAATAGTATCGAACGTTTTACAGATGATGCTTTTTCTGTTGATGCTGCTGAAGATGGTGGTCATTTAGTTATGACTTTTCCGGAACCACTTTCCGACAAATCTAAGCTTTTGTTAGATTCAATGTTACTAGGTTTAGACGAAATTCAAAAACAATACGGTGATGAATATATTTCATTACAATACAAGGAGGTGTAAGACATGTTACAGATGAACCTTCAGTTCTTCGCTCATAAAAAGGGTGTAGGCTCTACAAAGAACGGTAGAGATTCAGAGTCTAAGAGATTAGGCGCAAAGAGAGCAGACGGTCAGTTCGTTAAGGCTGGCAATATTCTTTACAGACAGCGTGGTACAAAGATTCTTCCAGGCAACAATGTAGGTCTCGGTGGAGACGATACACTTTTTGCTTTAGTTGATGGAGTACTTCGTTTCGAAAGAAAAGGTAGAGACAAGAAGCAGGCTTCTGTCTATCCAGTAGAACAGTAATCGATTGACCCGACTCATTTCTAGCAGTCGGGTCATTTTTTTAAGGAGAAAACTATGTCATTTGCTGATAGAGCAAAAATTATTATTAAATCAGGTAAAGGTGGCGATGGTCACGTTAGTTTCCGTCGTGAAAAATACGTTCCAAACGGTGGGCCTAACGGCGGCGATGGTGGTAATGGTGGTAATGTAATTTTTGAGGTTGATCCAGGCCTTAATACTCTTACTGATTACCGTCATAGACGTAAATTTGCAGCTGAAAACGGTCAGGAAGGTGGCAAGGATAATTGTCACGGAAAGAACGGTGCAGATTTAATTCTTAAGGTTCCAGAGGGAACAGTTATTAAGGATGCTGCCAGCGGAAAGGTTATCGCTGATATGTCAGGAGATAACAAGAGACAGATAGTTCTCCCAGGTGGCAAGGGTGGCCTTGGTAATCAGCATTTTGCAACATCTACAATGCAGGCACCAAAATACGCAAAGCCAGGTGTAGATGCCATTGAACTTGAAGTTCTTTTAGAACTTAAGGTTATCGCTGATGTAGGTCTCGTGGGTTATCCTAACGTAGGTAAATCTACATTCCTTTCACGTGTAACTAATGCTGATCCTAAAATTGGAAATTATCATTTTACAACACTTAGCCCAAATCTTGGTGTTGTAGATGTTGATGATATAAATGGTTTCGTTATTGCAGATATTCCAGGTCTTATTGAAGGCGCTTCAGAAGGAATCGGCCTTGGCCATGAATTCCTTCGTCATATCGAGCGAACAAAGGTTATTATACACATGGTTGATGGTGCTTCAGTTGAAGGCCGTGATCCAATCGAAGACATCAAAACTATTTCTGCAGAGCTTGAAGCTTACGACCCAGCCCTTCTTAAGAAGCCTCAGGTTATTGCAGCTAATAAGATGGACGTTATTGGAGAGGATAGCAACGAGGTTCTTGAGGCCTTAAAGGCAGAATTTGAGCCAAAGGGCATTAAGGTATTTGCTATTTCTGCAGTTAGTGGTAAAGGCTTAAAGGAGCTTTTATACGAGGTAGTTAGATTATTAGATTCTTGCGATGATGCACCTATCGTTTACGAGCAGGAATTTGACCCAACTATTCGTGCATTTGATGATGAGCCATACACAGTTACAATCAATGATGAGGGTGATTATGTTGTTGAAGGCCCTCGTATTGAAAAGATGCTTGGATACACTAACCTTGAATCTGAAAAAGGATTTATGTTCTTCCAGAACTTCCTTAAGGAGCAGGGTATACTTAAAGAGCTTGAAGAAAAGGGTATTCAAGAGGGCGATACAGTTAGAATGTACGGCTTAGTGTTTGATTATTACAAGTAAGAGGTATTGAAATGACTAATAAACAAAGAGCTTATTTATCATCTTTAGCAGCTGATTTAAGCCCAATTCTTCAGATTGGTAAGGCTTCACTTACACCTGAGCATACTCAGGCTGTAGACGAAGCATTAGAGGCTAGAGAGTTAATTAAAATCAACGTATTAAAGAATTGCTTTGATGACCCACGTGAGATGGCACAGATTCTTGCAGAGCGTACTCATTCAGAGGTTGTTAGAGTTATTGGTAAGAAAATTATTCTTTACAGGGCAGCAAAGAAGCCTGTTATCAAATTACCTAACTAATACAGGAGTTTAAAATGGCTAGAATCGGTGTTTACGGCGGCACCTTTAATCCAATACATAATACTCATATTGAGATTGCAAAGGCTGCTTTAGAGCAATACAAACTTGATAAAGTATATTTCTTAGTAGCAGGAACGCCTCCACATAAGAATACTGCGGAATCTGTTTCTGATATTAACAGACTCGAAATGGTAAAGCTTGCCATTAATGGGCAGGAAGGTCTAGATATAGACGATAGAGAAATATACCGAGCTGGCAAGAGTTATTCTTACATAACCTTTAGCGAATATCACAAGGAAAGATCTGATGATGAGATTTTCTTCATCATGGGAAGTGATAGTTTGCTTAATTTCAAGAATTGGGTTAAGCCAGATGTTATTTCTGAATATGTTACAGTTCTTGTAGCTCCCAGATTTGGAGATGACATAAAACAAATCGAAAATGCCATTAATGAATGTAAGAATATGTTTGATGGTGATTTTATGCTTATCGATTATGATGCTAATGATTTAGCTTCATCAAAGATTAGGGAAGAATTCTATAACGATAGAATTGTCAAATCAGAAGTTACATCAGATGTTTACGATTATATTGTTGAACATAATCTTTATAGCAAATATTCTTATACAAAAGAGGATATTAGCCGTTTAGATGATGAAATGAAAAAGGAGCTAAAGCCTGGCAGATACATCCATACTATAGGTGTTGCAAATATGTCCTACGCATTAGCTACTAGATGGAATTACCCAGCAAATACAGCTATGGTAGCAGGTATGCTTCATGATTGTGCTAAATGCATTTCAGATGAAAAACGACTTAGTGTTTGCGAAAAGAATAATATTCCTGTAACAGATATAGAATATAAATATCCTCATTTGTTACATGGCAAGGTTGGAGCTCACTATTGCAAGAGCAAGTATGATGTTTACGACGAACAGATTGCCCACGCTATTGCGGTTCATACAACAGGCTGTCCTAATATGAATCTTTTAGATAAGATTATATTTGTAGCTGATTATATTGAGCCTGGCAGAGATAAACAGCCTAGACTTGATGTTATTCGTGCCACAGCTTTTACCGATTTGGATATGTGTGTTTATTTAATTCTGGAGGATTCAGTTAATTATTTAAATGCTAATCCAGATATGGTCGACCCAACTACAATAGATACATTTAATTATTATAAAAAGTTTATAGAAGAGAGGTAGAAACATGGAAGCAAGAGAAATGGCAAAGCTTATTTGCAAAGCCCTCGATGACAAAAAGGCCATTGATGTTAAGGCTATAGATATTTCAGAAGTTAGCGTTATGGCTGATTTCTTTATTGTTGCATCAGCATCTAACCAGAGTCAGCTTAATGCTATGCAGGATGAAGTAGATAGAATTCTCTATGAGCAGGGAATTCATGCTAAATCAATTGAAGGTAACCGTTCAAGTACTTGGGTACTTATGGATTATGAAGATGTTATCGTTCATTTATTCTCTGAGGAAGATAGATTATTCTATGATTTAGAGAGAATCTGGAAAGATGGTATTGTTATCGATTCAAAAAAATTATAAAAAAGGGGCTGTGAAAAAATGAGATAATCATTTTTTCCAGCTCCCTTTTTTTATTTAGAAGAAACGGAATACGCCGAACACTTTTCCGAGGATTACACAATTATCTACGATGATTGGATCCATAGTATCGTTTTCAGGCTGAAGACGAATGTGACCGTTTTCTTTATAGAATGTTTTAACTGTAGCACTGTCATCCACAAGTGCAACAACCATATCTCCGTTATTAGCTGTATCCTGCTGCTGAACAATGATAGTATCACCATCAAGAATACCGGCGTTAATCATTGATTCGCCCTTAACTCTAAGCATAAATGCCTGGTGCTGAGGAACGTGCTCAGCTGGAATAGGGAAGTATTCTTCAATGTTCTGTACAGCGAGAAGTGGCTGGCCAGCAGCAACATTTCCAACAACAGGAACATTAACAACTTCACGACGAATCATATTAAAATTATCATCTACGATTTCTATAGCTCTAGGCTTCGATGGATCTCGTTTTAAATATCCGTTTTTTTCAAGTGTTTCCAAATGTGCATGTACAGAAGATGTAGATTTGAGGTTACATGCATCACAGAGTTCTCTAACTGTAGGTGGGTATCCCTTATTCAAAATAGCCTGCTTAATTTCTTCAAGAATTTCACGCTGCTTAGCAGATATTTTTCCGTATGCCATAGCGAAATACTCCTTTCAAATTTACTATACACTTACAATAGCACACTGAACATATTTTTGCAAACAAACTTTCTGAAATTTTGTTCGAAAAAAATGTTGACAAAACAATTGTTCGGTATTATATTGTATTCAGAACAAAGGTTCCGAACATAATTTTGGAGGGTTCGATATGAGAAACAATAGAAAAGCAGAAATTATCGTAAGAAATAGAAAAATCATGGTAGCAGTTATTCTTTTAGTTACAGTCATATTTGGTGCTTTACTATTTACTAATATAGCTTCAGCCAATAGCAGTAGACCTGTATATACATACTATACCAGCTATGAAATCCAGTCAGGGGATAGCCTTTGGACTATCGCAGACCAGTTCATGGGACCCGACTATACTGATAAACAGGATTTCATTAACAATATTAAAAGGATTAATCATCTTGGGGATGATAACATCACAGAAGGGAAGTTTATAGTAATCGAATATTCTTCTTATGAACAGCTATAGTTTCACAGCCTATTCAAACTCTCTTATTTATATGTTAATATATATATGGATTATATATAGATTTCACACAACATTTTGTGCTTAGGAGAGTATATGTTACGTTTTTTTATTGCAATTTTATTTAACGCGAAGCGTGGGCCAGAAATCATCCCTACCATGCGTAAGATGATAAAGCATAAGGATAAATACCCGGAAAAGACTAGATATGCCTACGCGTTACGTTTAATCAGATATCTTAAAAAGAGTGCCAGAATAACTACTGAAATATTCGGTACAGAGAATCTACCTGAAGAAGGTGGCTACGTTATGTATCCAAACCATCAGGGCAAATACGATGCTTTAGGAATCATGTATGCACACAGGGAACCATGTACCTTCGTTATGGACAAAGCTAAATCTTATGGATTTCTTGTTAGGGAAATGGTTGATTTATTAGGTGCTAAACGACTTGCACTTGATGACGTTCGACAGAACATCCGCATCATGGATCAAATCACCAAAGAAGTTCTTGAAGGAAAACGTTTTATCTTATTTTCAGAGGGTGGCTACAACACAAACGGAAATATCGTTCAGCGTTTTAAACCAGGAAGCTTTAAATGTGCCATGCGAGCTAAGGCTCCAATCATTCCAGTTACACTTATTGATTCATACTTAGCTTTCAATAGCCTTAAGCCTGGCCCTGTTACCACAAAGGTGATTTTTGGAAAGCCAATCACCTATGATGAATACAAGGATTTAAAAACTCACGAAGTAGCAGATATTGTTCGATCTACCATCATCTCTACAATGGAAGAGTTTGGAATATATGTAAATAATCCTGAAAACAACCCTGAAATACTTGATAATATATAGTTGTTTTTTAATCCACATAATATTAAACTTTAATGTATATTACAAAAATTTCACATTATGAGGAGGAGTTATTTAATGAAAAAAATGGTGGTAGCATTATTATGCGCATTTATGTTAGTTGGATGCGGTAATGCTGGCGGAGAAACAAATGTTGAGGAAAGCACAGCTATAGATCAGGCTGTGGAGAAGGAATCTGATTTAGTTAGTCAGAAAGAAGCTGTAGAGGAAACAATCAAAGATACTAATGAAGATGCTTCAGACGTGGATATAGCCGAAAAAATCGATATTACTGGATGTGATACATTTACAGAAATCGTAGATAAGGCTTTAGAGCCTGGTATGGGATATACTAATGTAACTCTTGGCGATACAGATGCATTATTAGTTTGCAGTGGCGCATATGACAATATGGATGGAAATATGGCAGCTATTGATTCTGCAATCTATATTTACGACAAAGATGGAATGCCACGTTGCATAGGTTCAGTAGCTTCAAATGGCACAGCATATCCACTTGCTGAAAAGGATGGATTCCTTTACGGTGGTATATTCCATGGTACATGTGTATACACTATTAAAAATGGCGAGCTTATCGAGGTTGAATGTGCATGGACAGAATATGATTCTGCTGGTAACGAATCATACTATTATGCAAAAGATGGTGAAGATGCTGTCGAGGTTGATTCTGTAGATAAGCAGTCAGCTATTGAAGAAAAGTATTATGATGCCAACGTTCTTAATTTTGACGTCATCAAATAAACTTCACATAACTTTCACTTGATTCACAGTTACATATCAGACAAAGGGAGTAATATAACATCATCGCAAGAGCGATAAACTTTTTCATATATCATTCTCCCTTTAAAAGGCGGCCAGTGGGGCCGCTTTTTTGTTGCTTTATTCATAGTCTAAACATATTTTTGTAAAAATTTAATTATATAATATGCAATAAAGAACCTGTAGGATTCATATATCTCAAAGAGGAAACGCCATGATTTTAAAAGAATATGATGGTGATTTATTTCATATTAATGATCGTGATACATATTATGCACAAGGTATTTCTGCGGATTTTGTGATGAAAAAGGGAATATCTGTAAAATTTAATATGACATACAATACAAAAGAACGTCTTGTGGCAAAATATGGAAACTATCTTAATAAATGGGATTCTACAAATGATAACTCCCAAGGCTTTTGTATTCTTGAAGATAGAGTATTAAATCTAGTTATTAAGCGTGATTATCGAGATGAGCCAACACTCCTTGCTGTTAGTATGGCATTTTTTGAAATGCGAAGATTAATAATATCAAATAATATTAAACTAGTATCTATGCAGAAGATTGGTTGTGGGCTAGAAGGCTTAAATTGGGAAGATGTGAAAAGGCAGCTTGAGATTGCTTTAGAGGACACAGATGTGACTATAAAAGTTTATAAGACTTAATTTTATATATGCCTAATATCGCTAATTTGTATTGACTCCCATCGGAAACTGTGATATATTAACAGAGTTTTTGAAAGATTTTTAAATTTATAACGTAATACTCATAGTGGAGGAGTCAAATGAAAATAAGAGATTTTATTGAAGAATTAAGCAGATTTGATCAGGACATAGAGCTTGTAATTGATGTTGATGGAGATTTTATTACACCATCTGTGAGCAGAGAAGTTGTTCATTTTAAACATGATTACTCAGGTACTTCGTTTAAGGATTTAGCGATTGTTCTTTCAAAATAAATCATTAGCTAGAGATTTTTTCTCTAGCTTTTTTATTGCTTTATTTTGACAGCTATAAGTATTAGAATAGTAAAAGTTAATATTAATGACCTGCAAAGAAATACAAAAATAAGGATATAGATAGTTTTATGGAAAGTTTTTTATATGGAATTTTAGATTTTATAAATTATGTTCATACTTATATTTTAAGTTGGAATGATGCTTATGAAGCTAATTTCACAGATAAGGATTTACATTTCCTTGTAATAGGATGTCTTGGTATGGCTTTAATATTTATAGTACAACCTTTATTTACATTATTGGCCAAGACAAATCATGTACTAGTTATTAGCTGGATTTATGTGTTTACACTAATTTTACTTCTTACATTTGCTATAGAAATAGAACAGAAGATTACAAAAAGCGGGGTTATGGATTTTGCAGATATTGTTTTTGGAATATGGGGTTTTATGCTTATGTTTTTTGTTTATGCCCTTATTCGTGCAGTACTAATAGCAATCTTTCGGTTTATTTTTAAAAGAGAAAAAAAGAATAAGATGCGTGAGCAATACTAGTAAAAAAGGTAGTGAATTCTTTGTTTGAATTCACTACCTTTTATATATTTTTAAATATTAATCATAACTCATAATCTGAGACATTTCATAGGAATCTAAAATTAGAAATCTACTTCTGTGTCGTAGTAGCAGCACTTAAGAAGCTTTTCCATTTCTTCCTGACTTGGCTGTCTAGGGTTAGAGCCAGTGCAGGCATCTAAGATAGCGTTTGCAGCTATATCGTGAAGTCTCTCAAGGAAAACATCCTCTGGAACAAAGCCCTGCTCAGCAGGAAGTCCATCTGGACCATAGTGGTTGATGCTGTGTGGAATGTTAAGGTCATCGTTCATCTTACGAAGATAATCAATGAGGAGCTTAACCTTTTCGTCATCGTTGGAACCACCAAGGTGCATGTAATCAGCGATAACACCGTAACGCTTCTTAGCAACTGGGTCCTTAGCGTTGAATGCGATAACCTTTGGAAGATACATAGCATTAGCAGCGCCGTGAATGATATGAGCACCTAAATCTGCAAAAGCAGCACCAGTCTTGTGTGCCATAGAATGAACGATACCAAGAAGAGCATTAGAGAATGCCATTCCAGCGAGACACTGAGCATCATGCATTGCGTCTCTTGCATCCATGTCCTCATTGTAAGATTTTACAAGAGTGTTCATAATCATTTCGATTGCATGGATTGCAAGTGGGTCTGTGTATGCGCAATTTGCTGTAGAAACATACGCTTCGATAGCATGTGTCATAGCGTCCATACCTGTGTGAGCAACTAATTTCTTAGGCATTGTGTGTGCAAGCTCTGGGTCAACAATTGCTACGTCAGGTGTAATCTCGAAATCAGCGATTGGATATTTGATACCCTTTTGATAATCAGTGATGATTGAGAAAGCAGTAACCTCTGTAGCTGTTCCTGAAGTAGAAGAGATAGCACAGAATTTAGCCTTTGTACGAAGCTTTGGAAGTCCGAAAACCTTGCACATATCTTCAAATGTTGTCTCTGGATATTCGTATTTAATCCACATAGCTTTGGCAGCATCGATTGGTGAACCACCACCGATTGCAACAATCCAGTCTGGCTGGAACTTCTGCATTACCTCAGCACCCCTCATAACTGTCTCAACAGATGGATCAGGCTCGATACCTTCAAAAAGCTCTATCTCCATTCCAGCTTCTTTTAAATAATCCTCAACCTTCTGTAAAAATCCACCCCTTTTCATGGAACCGCCACCTGTACAAATAATAACACGCTTGCCCTCAAAAGTTTTTAATGCCTCAAGAGCACCTTTGCCATGATAAATGTCGCGAGGCAAAGTAAATCTTCCCATAGTAAAACACCTCCCATTTACAATATTTTTTTTAATTATACCTAATATTGTATGAATATTCCATAATACTCAATAAATAATAGGAAATGTGGAGTTTTCCCTTTATTTATAAAGGGGAAACCATTACAATAAAAACATTAAAGAATTTGGTTGATTAAGGGGGATTTTTATGGCACTAATTCAAGTAAACTATATGTCTAAGGCGTTGTTTAGACTGGTTCCTGTAAATGTGATTTTACCAGTGGATCGTTTTGATGCAGATAACGATTCATATATAAATGGAAAAGATAAAAAGTATAAGACACTATACCTGCTTCATGGATTATTAGGAAACTACACTGACTGGGTGAGTCAGACACGTATTCAAAGATGGGCCGAGGAGAATAATCTAGCAGTGGTTATGCCATCTGGGGATAACGCCTTCTATCTTAATTCCAGAACTCCTTGGAACGATTATGAAACCTTTATTGGTGAGGAACTTGTGGAGGTAACAAGAAAAATGTTTCCTCTATCTGATAAAAGAGAAGACACCTTCATCGCTGGACTATCAATGGGAGGTTTTGGGGCACTTCGTAATGGTATAGTTTTCTCTAATACCTTTAGTCATGTAGCAGGCCTTTCAGCAGCTGTACATATTTTTGAGGACACATCTGAAGAAGCTAACATAGGATTATTCGATAATATTAAAGAAGCATCGGAATCTAACAGGAACCCATGGGTTGCCGTAGATGAAATGCTTTCTAGTGGTCGCAAACCACCAAAGTTTTACATGGCATGTGGTACACAGGATGATTTGATGCCAGCCAATATTAAATTTAGAGATTATCTAAAGTCAAAGGGATTAGATGTAACCTGGGATGAAGAGGATTTCGGCCACGACTGGGATTTCTGGGATAGCCAGATAAAGAAGGTTTTGGACTGGTTACCATTGTAATAATTATATGAAATCCATGAAATATTTTTAGGACCGGTACTTGGTTTCTTGGCTGTGGCTTTAACAGGCGGTTTTTAGGTGAATATTTTATGTAAATGATATTAGTGTGGCATAACTCCTAATTTCAATTTGAGGCCCTACGTCTAAACAGTTAGGATTCTATAGTTTAGACGTAATAATCCTTAAATACTGATATTAGGAAGATAATTCGGGATGAGATGATAATCATATTTGGGATTCAGTGTATTAATTTCACCTGAAAAGGAAAAATAATAACAAAATAATGCACAATCTGATTGATTTTATTATCTTGCTACGTCTGAATTTACAAATTGTTTTATTCGAGACGTAGACCTATAAAAATAGCTAAAGTAGAAGCATTATCAATTCATAAATATGTTAGGGGACTAGATGATTAAATACCGAGAAATGACAGCAGAAGACGATGAAGCTGTTGCAAATCTTATAAGGAATAATTTAAAAAAGCATAATCTTGATATTCCAGGAACAGTCTATTATGACAAGGGACTGGATCATCTTAGTGCATTTTACAGTACTGATGGTAGAAGATATTTTGTCATAGAAGAACAAGGAAAAGTTATCGGTGGCATCGGCTTTGCTCCTCTTGATTTTATGGAAGATACAGCAGAGCTTCAGAAGCTTTATCTTGATGATTCTGTAAAAGGAGCCGGTATTGGGTATAAGCTGATATCATTTGTAGAAGATAAAATGAAAGAAGCCGGTTATAAATATGCATATCTTGAAACTCATGATAATCTTCAAGCTGCAATTCATATTTATGAGAAAAGTGGATATGAAGAAATAGAAAAACCAAAGGAAGTAGTTCATAGCGCTATGAACAGATTTTTTAAAAAGACTTTACTTTAGAGGTGACGACATGATAACGGAGCGACTAGAAATAAGAAGATAATATATTAACTAAAATATATATAAAGGATAAATAAGATGAATAAAAAAACATTAGCAGTGGCATTGGAGCTAATCCCAATAATATCAGCTCAACTTGCAATTATATTTATTTTTTCAAATATAGATTCACAAATAATTAGAAGCCTTATTGGTGCATGTACTTTGCTAGCTCTTTTCGGATTTGTATTTTTCTTTATAGGTAGAAAGATTGCGAAAGAAGAAAAAATAGTTAGAGTGCTAAGCATATTGGATATACTTGCTACAGTGGCGATTATCATATTATATGCCCTTGTTTTTATCGCACTAGGATCATAAGGATAGAAGGTCAAATTAGGAGCTAGGTAAATGAAAAAGTTGATAAAGTGGTTGGGGATATTTTTAAGCATAATCATCTGTATTGCTATTGTTGCACTTGGGATTTGCGAGATTAGGACAACACTCATGCAGGATGATTATTCAAGCATATATGATAATGAAAAATACAAAACACCAATTAAAATAGAAAATGTTGAAGTCATTACTCAAGACATTTCCTGCGGCTATGCTGTAATAGAAATGTTTTCAGCTTGGAATGGGGGAGATGTTACTGAAGAATCACTTTATAATCAATATGGTAAAGTAGTTACATCAACAGGTAATAAGTTTTGCCAGGAAATGAATAAGCAGTTTCCAGAGTACAAAACTGAAATCCATAAATATTTGAAAAACACCGAATTTATCGATATCATGTATGACTCCTTGGCTGCTGGAATGCCAGTGCCTTTTGAGTGGGCAGCACTTTACGGCGACCAGTGGACCTTACATTATTCACTAATCGTGGGTGCTGATATTCCAAATGATAAAATCACCGTGGCCAATCCTTATGGCTATTATGAAGAAATAACAGTGGAAGAGCTACTTGCTAGAACCAGCTTTGAAGCCTACGAAGATATGCCATTATTTATGAAAATGGGATTTGCCATCGGTTTATTTGAGAAAAATACTATTTATTCGGTAAAGGAAAGTAACGATTAATTTATGTATTTAATTTCAGCATATTTTGATAAAAATACAACTGAACAGCTACAGAAATATATAGACAGAATTGCTGCGGTAACAGGTAATAGTTTCATGGTCGATAATCAGGTTCCACCGCATCTTACACTGGCAGCAATTGAGGCTAGAAGTGTTGATGTTCTTGTCACTGCATTTGAATCATTACATGATAAATTACAGCAAGGCGATATTTCAATAATTACCGTAGGCCAATTTATGCCAAAGGTAATATATGCGGCACCTTATATTAATCAATATCTGTTTGAATTGAATAGATGCATCTGCGATGCCTATGCCGATGTTCCAGAAACTACCATCAGCAAATATTATAGGCCGCTATCATGGCTTCCGCATATTACACTTGGAAAGACATTGAATAGCCTGCAAATGAATGAAGCTGTTAAGGCTATGCAGGAGTTTAAAAGCATCGACGCAAAAATTGTTCGCATTGGATTAGCGAAGGTTAATCCCCATGCAGATGTGAGCATCATTGATTTAAAGGGGAATTAATTATGCAAAAAAATGGATGTGTGAAGGTTGGGGATACTGATATGTATTACGTGGCCTTCGGAGAGGGAAAAAAGAATCTAGTAGTTTTACCTGGGCTTTCAGATGGTCTGTGGACTGTTAAAGGCAAAGCCTGGCTTTTGGCTGGTTCTTATAAAAAATTTTTCAATGATTATACCGTTTACATGTTTAGCAGAAAAAATCTTATACCGGAGGGCTATTCCATTGAAGATATGGCAAATGATCAGGCTATAGCTATGCAGAATCTTGGTATAGAAAAAGCGATAGTTATGGGCGTATCCCAGGGTGGCATGATAGCCCAATATTTGGCTGCGAGCCACGGTGAGCTTGTTGAAAAATTAGTCCTTGTAGTAACAGCGCCTTATGCTAACGACACTATAAAAAGCGTTGTTACAAAATGGATTGAAATGACAAAAACCGCTTCTCACACAGATTTAATGCTTGATACAGCAGAAAAGGTTTACACTAAAAGCTTCAACGAAAAGAATAAAAAATATCTTCCTATGCTAGCTAGATTTACCAAACCTCAAAACTATGACAGGTTTTGCAAAAACGCATATGCGATATTAAATTTTGATGCAAGACCAATACTTTCAAAGATAAAATGTCCTACATACATTATGTCAGGCAATTGCGATAACACTGTTGGTAATGATGCTCCCTACGAATTAAATGAAGGAATTGTGGGAAGTGAAGTACTTATTTTCGATGGATTGGGGCATGGATTATTTGAAGAGGATAAGGATTTTTATAATAAGGTATTAGAATATTGCAATAAGAATAGTGACATTAAGATTTAAAGAGAAGTCATAAATTCGGAGAGTATTAAATGGGAAATATTAATGTTTATGAAAAAGTAAAAGAACGACTGATAAGATATGCAAAGATTGACACTCAATCTCAGCCTTATAGCGGTCATTGGCCAACTACGGAAAAACAAAAGGATCTAGCAATCGTGCTGAAAAAAGAACTGTTAGATATAGGCGTTTCAGATGTGTATCTTGATGAAACAAACTATGTAGTATATGGCCGAATTCCTTCTAATATAAGTGATGGAAATGCTAAAGCTGTAGGCTTTTTGGCACACATGGATACCGCACCAGATGCAAGTGGAACCGATGTAAATCCATGGGTATTAGAGAATTATGATGGCAAAGACATAGTTCTTAATGAAAAAGAGCATATTGTAATGAGAGCAGCGGATTATACAAATCTTGAAAATTACATTGGACAGGATTTGATACTTACCGATGGTACAACTTTATTAGGTGGGGACGATAAAGCATCCATCGCAGCTATCATGACAATGGCGGAATATCTTTGTAGTAATAGTGATGTAAGACATGGTGAAATAGCCTTAGCATTCACTCCTGATGAAGAGGTAGGAGGATTAGCAAGGGATTTAGATTTAAACCGTTTTGGAGCAAAATGTGCTTACACATTGGATGGCGACCATTTAGGATGGTATGAAAATGAAACATTCTATGCTTCAGAAGCAGTTTTTGAATTTACAGGTAGAAGTGTTCATACAGGAACTGCGAAAGACATAATGATTAATGCTGTAGATATTGCAGCTGAATTTATCGGCATGCTACCTAAAAAAGAGAGGCCACAAAATACTGATGGAAGAGAAGGCTTCTATCATGTGATCTCATGTAATGGTGATTGCGAATATTCTAAAGTTAGACTTATTATACGTGACTTCGATTTTGACACCTTCAAAAAACGAGAATCGTTTTTAAAAGAATGTGCTGAAAAAATAGGAAACAACTATGGAAATGATAGAGTTAAACTTACAATCAGCCATCAATACAGTAATATGAAAGAAATTCTTAAAGATGTACCATATATGACAGAAATACTGGAAGATGCCATTAAAAAAGCAGGAATTAGACCAGTATGTGAACCTTTTAGAGGCGGTACAGATGGAGCAGCTCTTTCCTTCAGAGGATTGCCATGCCCTAATTTATCAGCAGGATATGAAAATGCCCATGGAAGATTTGAATATGTTCCAATTCAATCTATGGTAAAAAATGTTGAAATATTACTTAACATTGTAAATGCCTACGCTAATCCTTACTTTTCTGCAAATCCAGAACGATAGGCTAATAGTCGTTCAAATCAACTAGAAAGTAGAACAATTATTAGAAACATAGGGCTTGATAATTGTTCTGAGAAGGGGAGTGTCTAATATTGAACAGCCTTCAAATGAAACAGCTGTTGTAACAGAGACTGCATCGACATCGGAAAATAGCTCAGAAGAAGTAACCAAGTGGCTTATTACGTGAAAATAATGAGAATAGGATTGTGTGATGTAATGATTTCAGGCCGTGTGGCGTAACTTGGCACCATATTTGAAATATGGTGTAATACACTTCAAATAACTAAAGTAAACTAGAAAAATAAAAGAATAATCAGTTCAATCTCAGCAAAATACTACGGTAAAAAGCAACTTTTCATAGCAAATTGCCGTAGTATCATAAATTCCAAAGCCACAAAGCCCATTCGGGAGTATCAAAATATCGCTTTTTAATAGGGCATTCTCAATTATAGAACGTTCTTCAAATGTAAGATGTTTATTATTCATGTGATTACCTCAAAATTCTATAAGTAATCGATTTGCGGAACAGTATTAGTATAATTCTAATAGACAAATATTGGAAACATGGTAATTAAAGCTTTAATTATGCAATCAAATCAACTAGAATAAAGACATTGATAAATCGAGATTTGTTGCGATAATTATATTTCAGGATAATGCACGATGGAGATTGAGATAATGATTGAAATTACGTACTTACAACTCTTTTTACTAATAACGATTATATGGATTATCACTCGTTTAGTTGTAGCTGCTAAAACAAAAGCATTTTCGATTAAGCGAGAACTCCAACTGTTATTGGTTTACGTTTGCATCGTTGTTATATTTCGATTCGTGTATTTTGGATTTCATATTGAGAATGGAAAGATACCAACGTTAAAGATAGGCTTTGGAGATGATATCCATGATATGATCAGTATCATTCCATTCTACTTCCTTGTAAATCGATATGATGGCTGGAAGATGAATGTCATCGGTAATATCACGATGTTCATACCGGTTGGAATCGTGTGGCCGATTTGTTTTAAGCAACTCGATACGATTCGAAAAACTATATTCGCTGGTGCGGGCTTTACACTGTTCATCGAGTTGACTCAACTGGTTTGCATTGGACGACATACTGATATCGATGACTTGATTTTGAACACAATCGGTGTAGCAATTGGCGCGTGTATTGTGTTCTTGATTCGGAGGAACAAAGGGAAAGAGTGTTGAGAGAATTTGACTAGTGAATTGGGCTTTGTTGTATACCTTTGACGAGTAAAGAGTTAGCGATTGGATTGAAAGAAATATGAACCGGTATCATAAGAACGATTTTGGATTGTGGGCTGTTTGTTTGAAAGATAGAGGAGAGATGACAGTCGCATAAATCGGAATTTTTAGAGGCAAATTATTGAAAGGAGCGGTCATGGAATATGTTCATGTAACAAAAGATAACCTCGAAGAGGAGCATATTTGCTGCGCGATATCAAATAATAAGGATGTTCAGGTTTCTTCTAAGAAGGCATGGCTTTCGGAGCGGTTT
>ODAI010378912.1_pt1 | contig 16594 bp, 17 predicted proteins | sample 1539321 | NCBI WGS metagenome assembly ODAI01 (sample SAMN02144231, study PRJEB22623) | gut metagenome | biome: sheep rumen | host: Ovis aries | place: New Zealand | reverse complement strand
ACCATTTTATAATTCCAAATAAATGTCGTACCTTAGCGATTCGGTTAAGTGCTTCATCAATGCTATTTTTTTTGACAGGCCCTGCAAAGATAAGCATTTTTTCCATCAAGGCAAAGAGAGAGTGAGGGTTCCCTTCTCTTTCTGCCTTGAAAAAATATTTATCATTGCAACCTGCTAGCATTGTTGCATTATTAATTTGAATTTAAGAGCTGCGAATGGCAGACAATTTAGCATAATTAAGTCAAAGAACGCTTTTTTTTTTACATTGTTTAGAGGACTTTAGGCCTCTTTTAAGTCGAATTGTAGCGGGCGCATCGCTTGCGAATGATGAATTTGGAATTTCTTATGAATTCTTGCCGACTTTCGCGCCCGACCACAAAAAAAATCAAATTTGCAAATAACTGCATTTTTCAAGTGGACTCATGGAATAGATTGTTACATAAAGGATTTTGGTCGCATTGCAGGAAATAAATCAGATGATTGTAGAATTGACTGGTAACGATGAGCAAGCAAAGCTTAATTTATTCATCAACCATTCCGAAAACAGAACATTTTCGTTAAGTTGCGAGCAGAAGTCGCTTGCGAATTATGCAGCGGCGAGAAAGTGAAAGATGCCCCACGAAGTTTTAATAGATTTTTTATATAAAGCCAAAGTGTCGGCCTAGACACTTGCAAAACTAAAGTTAATCAATTTATGGGACTACAAAAAAATAATACAAGCCGAATTTATCAAAAAAAGATTTTTATCACATATGGCAATGAACAATTTTATCCGACTCTTAAGAGAATTGGTAAAGAAGCTAAATCTATAAAAATTTTTGATAAAATTATTCTATACACACCTAAAGATTTGCCAGAGTATATATTATCATCTCCATTAATGGCTCATTATGGAGGGTGTTGGTGTTGGAAACCTTGGATTATTTGGAAAACGATGCAAGACTTTCCTAATGATATTATTGTTTATGCCGATGCAGGTTCTACATTGCAACAGTCACAAGATTGGGATTATTGGTTTTCTCTTATGAAAACGACAAACATGCTTGTAACAGCATATAGATCAGAATACGATTATGGGTGGAAAAAAGATTTTGGTGAAATGCGTATTAACATCGGAAGTTGGACAAAATTAGAAACAAGACAGTTTTTCGATTCTTTGTATAATGGTTTGGAATGGAGACAATATAATAAGTTGTGGGCAGGTTTTATTATTGTAAAACACGATGACATAATAGTTCGTCAATGGCTTGATATAATGTTATATCATCCTGAATTAGTAGCAGATCCACTAAATATTGAAATTCAACCAGATGACTACATTTGTCATCGACACGATCAAACAATATTAACTATCATAGCTTATAAATATCGTAATGACGAAAGCATTATAAAAATTATACCAGAAACCTCTGAGTCCACTTTGTCAGCAGGAGTTTTGGCTACTAGGATAAGAAAGTTCTCTAAACCAACTATTATTTTTAAATTAAAACATAGTGTGAAGAAGATGTTGAAAAAGTTTTATAAACAAATCTTTAGTGTTATTCTATGAGCCAACAACAAAAAAAAATACCCTATTAGTTTTTTGAAATTGTAATCTGATGAGTTAACCTTAAAATCCATTACTGTCCCGTTTAGATTTAAGGTCTCACAATAAATCGAGCTGACTGCCATTCTTGGTTATAATGTTATAAATTGGTTTGTTAAACCATTCTAGCATGGGGATATTCTTAAACAACATAGTACATATGATTTGGGAAATCATATGCAAAGATTGCTCATTGATGTCCCTGCGCTTTTTTTTGCTATAGCCAGAAGCAGAATAGCACAGACCGCTACCTAGATTTTGGGATAGATAGACTTCTCTGAGGTTCCGTTAAATGACATGATATGCAGATGTTGCTTTATCAATTTGAAGAAAAGTCCCTATGTAGAAATATCAAAAACTTGCACTTGTGCGACTTTTTGTGTATATTTGTACTCCCAAAGTTAACTGATTAGATGATCGAGTTTTTTTCGGATATTATTCAATGCGTAGTTGCAATTATAGCTCTTGTTTTTGCAATTGTTCAAGTAGTACAATCACAACGTCATAAGCGTGCTGAATTTATTATTAATTTGTACGATGAGTTTATTAAAGATGAGGATATGATGGAGATGTTTTATAAAATTGAATACGATGAATTTGTATATGATGCTAATTTTCATCAGTCTCCTGAAGAGAAAAAATTAGATAAGCTCTTAGGACATTTCGACAATATCTGTTCTTTGTATAAGATGGGAATTTTATCCGATGATGATATGCGGTTTGTTAAATATAATATTTCAAGAGTGGTGACAAACGATAATGTGCAAAAATACTTTTGTTTTTTAGATTCATGGTATATGTCCTTGGGTGTTGAATACATCAAGTGTAATAATTTACGCCAATATGCTCAGACTATAAAATCAAGTAATGGCAGAATATAACTGACGACAAACTGCTCTATAGTAAACCATATTATCTAACCGATTATAAATTAAACTAAAAACAATTGTTTAACAAAGTGTTGTTCAGCCAAAGAATACCTTAATTCCGCCAACGAGTAGTATTTCCTGTTATTTGTGAGAAAGGATGTAAATATAAAAAACTTACATAGGAACAAAAAGATAGCAATCATCAGAAGTCAAAGGTATGATGTCATGTTGAACTTGTGTTTGGATTTATTGGACAGTCAATGCAAGGTTCATACTTAAGAATCATCGGATTGATAAGAGCCAAAGCATCAGTTGCCCTAATCTGTCTGATCTATAACATGTTCAAATATGCGCAAATCAACAATTATTACCCTCAATATATCACTTGCAAGGGATAACTATGTTCTAACTTGAAAATTGTTCTAACTTGAAAATAGAGGGCTAAAACTATATCAAAAGTCAATCAATATGTCAATTATGAGCGGATTTAGTCAAGGCAAACTTATTACAGGATAGCCAGACACGGGAATATACAGAAGCAGTAACTCGCAACAAGGCACTAATGGATGCTTTTTCTATAATTCAACGTCGTTCATTATATTTGAATGTATTGAATCTAGTGCAAAGTGGAAAAATGTTATTTGCAAATATAGAAGATAAAACAGATTGTATCCGTATATGCAACGATGGAATTAGTAGATGCAATATGGAAATGAAAGGGTTGCGAAATCAAGTAATTGGTGATGCTTTGCTCTCGCTTGTAACACTGCCATATGTGAGATGAGAAAATCATCAATCATAATGCTTATTATTAGCTTAGTGAGAACGTATAGCGATTACAGATTAGAAAAGAAACCAATCAGCATCGCAAATTGGATATTTGAAAGTATTTGCCTTCATAATGCGCTCACCATGAAACTAAGAATATCATCGTTTAACTTTTAAGGAGTGACTAATTAAAAAACAGTTTAACATATTTAGGAAAAGACACCCTAACGCCACGAAGATTAAATTTGTATATTACGATATTTTTCAAGCGGACTCATATTATGAAATTAAGTATAATAACAATAAATAGAAATAACGCGAAGGGACTGAAGAAAACAATTGAGTCTGTATTGTATCAAACTTATTCAGACTTTGAATATATTGTTATTGACGGTGCTTCGACAGATAATAGTGTGGAACTTGTGAAAGCTTTGCTTATGCCACTTACGATAAGTAGCTCGTGGAATGGTCGTTTGACGTGGCTTAGCGAACCGGATACAGGGGTATATAATGCCATGAATAAGGGGCTGCGAATGGCGAAAGGTGAGTATGTGCTTTTTTTGAATAGTGCAGATTGCTTAGCATCAAAAGATGTATTAAAGGAGGTTTTTCAGCAAGCGCGAAATGAAGACTTACTAGTGGGTTCTCAGTATGAAGAGTGTGAAGATGGTATTATGAAAAGATTACCGCAGATAGAAATGCAATATGTGTCTTTTGATACTTTCAGAAATACCAATTTTCCTCATCAAAGTACATTCATTAAGCGTGAATTATTGTTACAAGTAGGTGGTTATAGGGAAGATTTTAGGATAATAAGTGATTGGGCTTTTAATATGCTAGCGTTATTTAAACTGAACGCTAAAGTGAGGCAATTACCTAATATAATCTCAATCTATGATACAACAGGGATGTCTTCTGTGGAAGATAAAAGACCACAGTGGAAAGAGCGAAGGAGGTTTCTAGAAGAAGAATTTCAATATTTGTTGCCAGATTACGATAGGTGGGACAAATTAAGGAAAACCTTTTATTGGCGATTGATTGTATGGTTAAGGGAAAAGAAAAATATGATATGCAAAAAACAGTAATCATATATGATGCGTCGTTGTTAGCGGATGCAAATGTAGCTCAACAATATCGTACAGGTCTTTATCGTGTCAGCTTGGAACTGCTGCGGCAGTTTATGGCTTCCAATAAATACCAAATATGGCTGTATGATACCGGCGGCAGAGAACGACATTTACGTAATGAATGTAAAAAAGAAAACATTCATGGCATTAATTTTATCCCGCATGATAATGTGTTCTATCAATTTTTTGCCTATAGAGCTCTGAATGCGCAAGAGCGTTGTCGGGATAAAGAACTAAAATCTTTGGGAGTAACAAAATGGTGCTATAAATTGCTCAAAAAAATATGTGGTGGTTGGGGGCGTTTATGTGGCAAAGTATGTCACCCTCTTAAACTTATATTGCCTAATAATACAGAGAAATATATCTCAACATATTATCCTATTCCCGAGTGGGTACATGCTAACGCAATAAGCGCAGTGCTTTTGGTGCATGATTTGATACCGTTGCATCATCCCGAATGGTTCCCTACAAAGTTGAATGAACATTTGCTTCAAAAGGTTATTCATAGTGTCAATAACGAAGATTCTGTTGTTTGTGTGAGCGAAGCCACGAAACGTGATTTTCAATACTACAATGCAGAATTTCCGGTTGAACGAATATCTGTTGCGTATGAAGCCGCAGCAGAGGTGTTTACCCCTAAGGTTTTGAGCGAAAAACTGAAGAATAAGTTGGCGATAGATAAAAACCACTATTTTCTTTCTGTGTGTACTTTGGAAAAACGCAAGAACCTCCAAGTAGTTGTTCAGGCCTATAGGTTATTATTAGAGCAAAACTCGGATGTGCCTAAGCTTGTGTTAACAGGAGCAAAAGGATGGAAAACAGGAGACCTTTATGAACAAATTAAAGACATCAATTCAAGATTTGGAACAAAAGTGGTATTGTCAGGATATGTGAATGATGAAGAGTTAGCGGAACTCTATTCCAATTGCGTGGCGTTTGTGTATCCGAGCCTTTATGAGGGTTTTGGTCTGCCGCCTTTAGAAGCTATGCAGTGTGGAGCGCCTGTGATTACTAGCAATGTTAGCTCTTTGCCGGAGGTTGTTGCTGATGCTGGCATATTGATCAACCCCAATGATGCTCAAGAACTTGCAAAAGCCATGTGGCAGATATCGTCTCATGATAGTGAACAGCATCGTATTCGCAGCATGTCGCGCGCTAAAGAATTCTCATGGGAGAAAATGGCTAACGTTATAATGAGGACAATATAAACCGGGTGTGAATGAAAAGAGTATTATATCATAGAATTTTTGAGCCTAAGCCCTTTGGGCATGGAGGTGAGAGACGTGCAGCTCAACTTGCTGAAATAATGAAGGCAAGCGAAATAGAACAGGAGGTATTCCCGCTAAAAGGTATTAGCGGATGGCGCCGTCCACTATGGTCTTTATGGCTAATTATTAAAACTTTCGGACTGACAATCTTTAAGCATCCCAAACGTCTCTGGAAGTTGTTTTGGCTTGTGAGTTATAATTATACTCATAATTTGGAGGATTTTTTCGCTAGACCAGAAAAAACTTTGTTAATCGAAGGAACGATAGAAGAATTCCAAATTATGTTTACACTCGCTAAATGTTATAAAAAAGAAGTGATTGCGTTCCCTCATAATTTAGAATCGTTAGTCCCTGGGCAAAAATTTGCTATCGGTAAAGGAGAAAAATGGGCTGCTTTCAGAAACGAAATTCAATGTTTAAAGCAATGCAACGCTGTTTATTGCATTAGTCAAGAAGAAACATGGCTTTTACGATTATGGGACGTTAATGCCTATTATTTACCATACTATCCACCGCAAGAGACTATAAGTTGGCTACAAGGTATTCGCAAGGAACGTGAGAACCGCGTTCCATCAGGACAAGTTCTTATGACAGGCAGTGCATTAAATCCGCCTACAGCAATCGGAATGCAACAGGTTATTGATGTTTGGAACAGAAAAGACGTTCAATTAAGGGTAGGTGGTTACGGTACGTCAGAAAAATTACATATACCTTCAAATAGCAATACAAAGTTATTAGGGCAATTATCTGAAGAAGATATGCGTGTTGAAATGATAGAGTGTGACGCGATTGTGATTAATCAGCCTCCTACAACAGGTGCGCTGACACGCATTCAAGAGGCTTTGATAGCCGGAATACCGATTATTGCAAATCTTGACAGCGCACGAAGTTATCATAACATAGAAGGAATAAAAGAAGTGTGCACTATTGATGAATTCGGTATTGTTAATATATACGATTTACAATCTCCATCGTGTCCGTCCAAATTACAAAATTCTATATTCGATGAAATTAAATGAATTACCATATAAATACGAACGTGTAGTAATTATTAACGTGAATACATTATTGTGTACTACTTTAGCGATACTTTCCGCTAAGCGGTATGTCAATATGCCTCTTTTAGTAATAGATTGTCCACTAAATGGTAAATCTGATTTTGCGAATTTACAAAAGTTATCTGCTGACTATAATTTTGAATTATTACAAATGCCTTTGCAACAACATGGTACTACTCTTGATGAGTTATTTACAAACTTGAATTCTGATTTCATTTGTTTAGTGGATAGTGACTTGGAAATCTTAAGTAACAAAGCAATAAACCTTATGCGTGATATGATGCATCGCTCTATGATAGAGGAAGAACGCGTGTTTGGCAGTGGAATGATACAGCCTTTTGGCTTTGGACTACCACCGCTTGAACATTATGTACATAAAGAAAGAATGTGGATTCCTTTAACATATTTAAATAGAAAACTCATTAAATCGGAAATAGATAATGGTGTTAGTTTTAACATTACTTCTGTGGCAAATCATAAATTGAAGTTTTTACCAAAATTGAGAAAGGCTGCTAATAGATTGAATTTGAGTTTGATACGAAAAGGAGTAGATTGGTTGATGGAAATCGGTAGAAAACAATTTAAGGGCAGAAAAATAGATATAATACATTATGATACCGGTGCTTTTTTATATGAAACGATGAATAACAAAGGATTTCATTTTATAGGTTGGTCTTTTTATGCATATCCTATTTTTTGCACACACTATTGTGGTATAACTCGTTCACAGATGTATGAAAATGAACCAGTTGCGTCTCAATTAGATGATTTGTCAGCTGTTATTAAGTCTCGATTGATGAACGAATATCAGTTTTTCTATGAATCTTATTATGATTAATAAACCATCTGATTAGATGAAAAATATTCTCATAATATCAAATTATGCTGCTCCTTATAGAGGAAACTTTATACCAGCATTGGAAACCATAGAAAATCACTATTCTAGCGGTAAGGTGTTTTATCTATTTCCTTCTGTTGCAAATACCCATAGTTGGATGCGTGATTTTGCTTTGCATCATGAAGTGTGGCTTGAGGATAGAAATATTTTTTCAAAAAATCCGCAATTCACTATGCTCATACACCTGAAAAAAAAGATGCAAGAGAACGACATTGCAATTGTTCACACTCATTTTGTTGAAGGCAATATAAATATGTTTCTGCTAAAACAAATAACGTCTGCCAAGTTTATCGCAAATCTGCACAATCATTATATCGTTAGCGGTCGTATGGGAGCGATGAGAAAATGGTTGTTCAAACACACAAATGATATTGTGATAGGAGATAGTAAATCAGTGTCAGAAAGTGCTTTTGCAATAGGAATACCACAAGATAAGGTTGTTACCATATTAAACTCTATTCAATTTTCTCGATTAGATACTTTTACAAAGCATTTCTTTAATAATAGCGGTGACAAAACTCTGCTGATGTTTAGTTACCCATGGTATCGCAAAGGAGTGGACGTCGTCGTAAAAGCAGTTGAGAAAATGAGAAAATCTGGAGAGCGAATACAAGTGAAGTTGGCGCAGGTAGGAGACATATCTATGACGAAACATGGCATTGAGCAAGCCATAGGATATATTCCGGAATGGATAGAATTCCTGCCGCCTATTGATACACTTGCTGACTATTATAATTCTGTAGATGTTTTTATCTCTGCCGGCCGTGAGGAGGGCTTAAGTTATTCGCCAATTGAGGCTGCATATTGTGAGTGCGGCGTTATCTGTAGCAATATAGGTGGCAATCCACTTGATATACCTCAAATAGGCATCTATGAAACAGAAGATATTGATGCACTTGTGGCATGTTTGCAAAAAGAATTGCATTTGTCAGATGGTGAAAAACAACATCGTAATAATGCACAACGTGAATATGTGTTAAAACATTATAATGTTGAAGATTGGGCAAAAAAGATAATAAATTTGTATTTGAATAATGAATAAGAAAGCAGTTTATACGGCAATAATAGGGAAGTATGATGATATATGTCAGCCGTTGGTGGTTAATAGTGATTTTGACTATATCTTATTTTCCGATGCAAAAGGTATAGATCAAATAGGAATATGGCAAGTAAGACACATTGATATCATTAATGGTAATAATAAACTTACATCAGGTTACGTGAAAACTCATCCACATGTTTTGCTACCAGAATATGAGATAACGATTTGGCATGATGCAAACGTTCAAATAAAAGATTGTTATTTGTATCAAGTTGCTGATAATGAGCCAAATATGTCAATGGGGGGGGTGGTTCATCCATCCCGAAATTGCATATATGACGAATGTGAGGTATTAATAAGTACAGGGAAGGCATCTTTGTTTAGTGTATTGGTGCAGATGTATGCAATGTTGAAAGATAAATATCCTCATAAATTTGGTCTGCATGAAACAGGCTTGCTAATTAGAAAAAATTGCGACATAGTTAACAAAACAAATGATTTATGGTGGGAGTGTATTAAGCATAGATGTTTGCGAGACCAAGCATCGTTTGATTATGTTTGTTGGAAAAACAAATTAATAGTGAATAACATTTTTGAGAAGGCTGAAGAAAATGTTAGAAATTCAATACATTTCAATTATTATACTCATATAGTAAATAAAGATGATAAATATCAAGAGAGATTTGTTATACACAATAATAGATTAGTCTTGCAAAGTCCGATTCTCATATTTTTAGAACCGATTATTAATTGGCTATATTATGTAAAGAAGAAAGTATGCTATCGAAAATAAAAGAAATAATTAAGGTAATAAAAAATAAAATAATTGGAAAGAAGCAACTTTCCATATCTGATTATTTGATATCTAAAGGAGTGCTATTGGGAAAGCAATGTAGTTTTGTTAATATGCCCAATATAGGTACTGAGCCCTATTTGATAAAAATTGGTGATGATGTCAGCATAAGTTATGATGTCGCTTTCATAAACCATGATGGTGGGACTAGAGTCATACGCAATCTTCCTGATGGTAATAGTCAGACAGTAATTTATGGTACAATAGAAATAGGCAGTAATTGCGTTATAGGAGCAAGGGTAACTATTTTGCCAAACGTGAAGATTGGAGATAATACTATCATTGGCGCATGCAGTTTGGTAAACAAGGATATTCCCTCGAATGTCGTCGCTGCTGGTAATCCGTGTAAAGTTATATGCACGCTTGACGAATACCGTAAAAAGCATGAAAATGATTTTCTTTATATGGTTTCATTGCCATATAATGAGAAAAAAGAGTATTTAATAAAACATTTCTGCATCGATGAGCAACCAAGTCAGAAATAGTTCACATGAATTATTGCGAATATTTGCAATGACTGTAATCGTGGGATATCATTTAGTATTGTATTACTTATATTCTCTTCCTCACAAAAATTATTTTGACAATATGTATGAGGCGTTGTTGCCTTCATTGCATATCGGAGTGATATTGTTTGTTTTAATTTCTGGATTTTATGGTATCAATCCTTCATATAAAGGCTTCATGAGATTATTATCTCTAACATTTTTGTATTATGTCCCTGTGCAATTTATATGGTCTATTACACATGGAGAAAGTTTGCTCAAGTCATTATAGGGTCTGCGTTTTTTTGAAATCTTTCAAATAATGATATATGTTAACTTAGAGGGTAGGTTAGGCAATAACTTGTGGCAGATAGCGGCGGCAGCAACGCTTGCGAAACGCCTAGGTGCTGATTTTTGCGCCGTTCCAAATAGGAAATATTATTGTCCTGAACCTGACAATTGCTGGTTTGATGAATATATTGAGCCATATAAACATACGATATTTAGTAAAGTTCAGTTTGTGGACAACATCCCTGACGATTGCTTTGAATATGACAATGAGTATGACTTGACTCAAATTATACAACTCCCGCAAAAAAATGTCAGAATATCAGGGTATTGGCAAAGCATGAGATATGTAGAAGTGCCAGTCGCTCAACAATTGTTCGCTCCAACTGCCTCAGTATTAGATGAGATATTGGAAAGATATCCGATATTAACTCAAAACAATACTTGTGCAATAGTTGTACGTCGTGGAGATTATTTGAAACACCCAATGCAGTTTCCTGCTGAAGATATTAGATATTATAGGAAGTGCATAAAAATGATAGAGAGAAATTGCCGTCGATGGGAGTACATAATAATAAGTGATGACACGAAGTGGTGTAAAGAAAATTTTTGGGGACAACAATACCAAATTGTGGAAAATGAGTCACCATTAATCCAGTTATATATTTCTTCCTTGTGTTCAAAACAGATATTAAGCAATTCTTCTTTTGCGCAGTGGGGAGCAATTCTCAATTCAAAAAGTGATAAGTGTGTGTATTATCCAGACCCATGGTATGGAATAGGTATGCGGCATCACGATAATCATGGTAATGACTTTCCAAAAGAATGGATAAAAGTAAGGCATTATTCTTATGAATATTCAAAGGGGGTATTGTTGTGGTTAAAAAATGGAATAATGAAATATTTGTTAAAAAGAAAATAAAACTATAACTTTGCCAATACTTATGCAAACAATACTTCTACTTGGCGGATATGGCTTTTTGGGAACAAACCTAATGAAGCATGTTGATAAGGAAAAACTTCCTTATCGTTTTATTGTGTTTGATAGATATATTAAACACCATGCTGGCATAACATTCAACTGTATAGAAAAGTCTTACGCTGGTGATTTCGCCGATTCGGCTTTGCTTGAAAGCATTTTTAATGAAAATCACATTGATGTCGTTATCCATTCTTTGAGCAGTACTGTTCCGATGACGTCATTTAGCGCTAGATTTGATATAGAAAGTAATCTCTTGCCTACTATTCAATTAATGGATTTAATGGTAAAGTACCATGTCATGAAAATTGTGTTCTTTTCATCCGGAGGAGCTGTGTATGGTGAGAGTATCGCAGGACATCCGCATAAGGAAAATGAAGCGGTTTATCCTAAAAGTAGTTATGGCGTTGTTAAGTTAGCAATTGAAAAGTACATGTTTCAGTACAAGGAAGTTTATGGAATTCAGCCTCTGGTGTTGAGGCTGAGTAATCCTTATGGAGAATATCATTACTCAGAAAAGCAAGGTATAATAAACATCGCATTAAGGGCAGCGCAAGCAGGAAAGTCATTCCACGTTTGGGGGGATGGAACGGCTACTAAAGATTATATTTACGTAGGAGATGTTTGTAGAATTGTTTTCGAACTTATTAAAAAGGATGTGTACGGTGAGGTGATAAATGTAGCGAGCGGCGAGTTGCTTTCTGTAAACGAAATATTATCGTTGATCAAACACCGCTATACTAATTTTGTTTGGGAGTACCAACCTGCCTCTGTTTCTGATGTCAGTCGAGTAGAGTTAGACAATAACAACCTAATGAAGCATATTAATATAATTTTCAGAAAATTTGTTGAATATGTCAGATGATAAGGTTATTAATAGAAAAAAAATAGGAGCATTACAAAGTCTAAGGTTGTTCTTTGCCATGGTGGTCATGGCACAGCATATACCACCTTATGATGAATACTTGTCTCAAATAGGCAATGTAGGTGTTAGTTTTTTCTTTATACTCTCAGGATGGTTAGCGGTTTATACAGACACTTCCAATTTGAAAAACTATTACAAGAAAAAAATTTTACGTATATTCCCGATGTTATGGTTTTCACTTGTAATAGCACTGATAGCTAACATTACAGTAAAAAGTTGTTGGACTGTTGATAATGCAATTTATATTATTCGAACAGCATTTTGTGTACAGTCTTATTTTCCTACGCCAATGGGATATTATTATTATGCTAATTCTCCAGCATGGTTCTTATGTACTATTGTTCTTTTCTATTTGATTTTACCTGCTATCCAAAAATTCTGCAAAAAAAGTCTTAAATTTTTTGTATCATTGGTAGCAGCGTATTCCACGATAGTAGTATGTATTACCGCTATAGCGAATTTTAATCTATGGATTCAATATAGTTTCCCTTTTGTGCGTTTGATGGATTGTCTGTGGGGAATGGTGGCGGCAACATTATTAGCAGATAAACAATGGAGAACTTATCATCAGTATTTCTCGTTTTTGTTAGTACTGTTGTATTTGTTTTTTGGTCGTTATATCATTAGAGAATTGTCCTCAACGTATTTGCTAATGCCGTTGATGATTTATCTTATTTCCGTTTTTGCGACCGCAACCACGGGTTGGTTTTATAATGTGTTGAATAATAAGGTTTTTCAGGAAGGGGGCAATATGAGTATGGAATTATTTCTTTTTCATTTTCCGCTAATGAGGATTGTTAGTGCAATAGTATATTTGTTAGATAAGTATTTGTTATTAACGATTCCGAAACTAGTGTCATATCTACTTGTTTGGTTAATTGTTTTTTTGTTCTCCTATGCATATCACAAAATTATAAATCCTCGAATTACAAAAGTTCTTTAACGTGATTTCTGTCATTGTCTTAACATATAACCAAGAGCAATTTATAAATAAAGCATTAGATGGGATTCTTATGCAGAAAGTTGATGATAGGATAGAGATAGTTATCGGTGATGACCATTCAACTGATAGAACACATTCTATTTGCCAACAATATAAATTAAGATATCCTAATCTAATAAGATTGCATTATAATAATCCTAATTTAGGATTGGTTAAGAACTTTATAAAAATGCTTTATAATTGCCGGGGTGAGTACATAGCTCTATGTGATGGTGATGATTATTGGACAGATGAGAATAAATTGCAAAAGCAATTAAACATGTTTCGCATAGATTCTTCTTTGACAATTGTTCATACATCCAGATCCATGTTAGATGAAAATGGTAAACTTTATTTACCTGATATATCTGAAAACTCAGCCACAAATGTTAAGGATTTATTTTTCCATTATCCTATTACAACAGTAACGGCAATGTTTAAATCAGAGCCAATTAAGGCATGGTTGCCCGAATACGAGAGGTTAAGTGTTGAACATAATTGGAAAATGCAAGATTTGCCATTATGGCTCTTTTTAGGTACTAAAGGAAAAATTGGTTTCTTGCGTGATGATACAAGTGTATATAGAGTGTTGAAAAATACACTCTCTCGTGAACAGTCAAAACGTAGAAGTTATGAATTTGATAAGTCTGTAATAGATATTAAGTCGTTTTTTTATCCAATGTATAATGTAGGGGATAAAGATTTTGAAAATAGATACCACGAGATGGAGTTTCATGCTCGAAAACGCTTGTTGTTGAACTATGGTTGGATGGCAAGGTCTCAATTTATACAATTATTTAAGTTTATTCCTTATTTGCCTTTTATATTGAAAAGTAAAATTAAAAGGATGCATAAAATTTCAAATTAATGATTCCAAAGATAATACATTATTGTTGGTTTGGCCCTAAGCCTTTGCCCAATGTTGTCAAACAATGCGTCGCGACGTGGCATAAGCACATGCCGGATTATGAGTACATGCTGTGGAACGAGGATAATTCGCCGATGGAGCATCCGTTCATGAAATCTGCCTACGAAGCCAAGAAATATGCCTTCGTAGCTGATTATGTCCGTTTCTGGGCTTTGTATAACTATGGTGGTGTGTACCTTGACACAGATATGTATGTCCTCAAGAGTTTCGACGACCTGCTCTCTGACGACTTTTTTGCCGGTTGGGAGACTGCAGATGGTTCTTCAGCAGACACTACTTCTGTCGGCACGACAGATAGCAGCATCAGTTGTGGTGCCCTCGGGGCTTGCGCCCTCGGGACTTGCGCCCTCGGGGCTCCTGTGAAAGCGATTTTAGACAAATACGACACTCTGGTGTTTGAGCAAGAGAAGTTTGGGGATTATGTGGTGCCGCGACTGATTACGCCGATACTGCTGCGTTTTAAGGACGTGATAAAAATTTATCCGCATGACTATTTCTACCCTCTGCCGTTTGAAAAGCGCTTTACGAACGATAAAATGCAGTTTAATACGGCTAATACTTACGCTGTTCATCTGTGGGACTTGAGTTGGTACCCAAAGTGGAGGCAGTATATCACGATAGCGGTAAAGTCAATGAAAAGCAATAAATTTTCTTTGCCAATATATAAACTGCTGCAGTATGTATTAAGCGCTATTCGCCTAATACCTATATACTTAACAATGTATATAGGGGGTTGGAGGTTGTTTAACCAAGATATTGAGCGTTGGTCAGAATGGAAGTCATGTCCCTTCAATAGTCGTTTCTGGAAATTTGTGTTCCTAATGACAGAGTTCAAGGAATTCCGCAATATCTGCTACTATCGTATGGGTAAGTTGCAGTATTTCTTGCGTTGGATGTGTCCAGCTTTGGATAGTTTATATATTCGCACTAAAGGTATAGGTGGCGGTTTGCTGATACAGCATGGTTTCGCGTCGATTATCCAAGCGGAGCATATAGGCGAAAACTTTAAGGTTTTTCAGCAGGTAACGATAGGCTATAATGGCGACGAACGTCCTTGGATAGGTGATAATGTTGAGATATGTTGTGGCGCTAAAGTGATAGGTGGTGTGAGGGTCGGCAATAATGTTGTAGTAGGTGCCCAGGCTCTTGTTATCAAGGATGTTCCGGATAACGCTGTCGTGGGCGGAGTGCCGGCGAAAGTGCTAAAAACGAGGCCGTAAATTGGTTATTTCAAACAATTTGAATATCTTTGCATAAAATTTATTATTTTGTAATTATTGAAAAATAATAAAACATGTATGTTTGTTTATAATCCATTCATAATTAGCGGATATGAAGGTGAACGCTATTTCTGTGACAGGGAAAATTAACTTGTCCAGTTATCGGCGGAAATACATAATGGTAACAATGTTGCTCTCGTTGCTCCTCGTCGTTTGGGTAAGAGTGGCTTAATTGAGCATTATTTTAACCAACCTGAGGTAAAGGACGCTTATTATACTTTTTTTATTGACATTTATGATACAGCGTCCCTAAATGAGTTGATAATTAAATTGAGTCGCGAAATACTCAATAAGTTAAAACCTTATGGCTTAAAAGTTTTGCAGCGTTTTTGGGACAGCGTTCATTCTCTTCAGACCGGCATATCCTTTTCACCATTGGGCGAGCCATCCTTTAATGTGCAGATAGGGGATATAAAGGAGGGTAGTGCGACGTTGGATGAGATATTCCGTTATATAGAAGTCGCTGATAGACCCTGTATTATCGCTATTGATGAGTTTCAACAGATCGTTAACTACCCCGAAAAAAATGTTGAAGCGACATTTCGTACATACGTTCAACATTGTCATAATGCTCGTTTTATTTTCGCAGGCAGTCAGCGTCACATTATGAGTTCTATGTTTACCAATGCTGTCCGACCGTTTTATCAAAGTGTGTCAATTATGCACATAGGTAGCATAGATATGTCAAAATATGATGAATTCGCAAAAAAGTACTTTGCTGATTCTGGTAAAATTCTTGATGATGGTGTTACAGAGGAAGTATATCAAATAAGCTGTGGTATAACGTGGTACATTCAAAAGTTATTCAATACAATGTATGCTCATACCTCAACGGGTGAGATTTGTAGTGTGCCTGATGTTTCTGAGGCTCTGGAATATGTGTTGAAAACGCAAGCGTATAGTTATGAGGAGCAACTTTTCCGTTTGCCGGAAAAACAGAAATTGGTTCTTATTGCATTGTCAAAGAGCGGTGCTGTAAGGAGTATAACTGCCTGTTCTTTTGTATGAAAATATGGGTTGTCATCTGCCAGTTCTGTACAATCGGCAGTGAAGGGGCTTTTAGAAAAGGATTTTATCACCTATGATAAAGGCTTATATTCAACTTACGATTTGTTTTTAGCTCAGTGGATTAAGCGTGAATATTGATGCCACGCACTAACAAATGTAAAAGTGTATATTTCAGGCATTGATAAATAATAGAAAATATCGCCTCAAGTCATCTATTCGACATCATTGACATATACGTATTTGATTCTCTT
>ODAI010134713.1_pt1 | contig 16595 bp, 12 predicted proteins | sample 1539321 | NCBI WGS metagenome assembly ODAI01 (sample SAMN02144231, study PRJEB22623) | gut metagenome | biome: sheep rumen | host: Ovis aries | place: New Zealand | reverse complement strand
TTAAGGACATTATCCTTGGCAATGTGGTGCCTAAGAGCCGACGCATGGCCGACTCGCAGAAGTGCCTCCGAGTGAGTGGAAAGCACAACGACCTGGAGGAAGTGGGACACGACACCTACCACCACACGATGTTCGAGATGCTGGGCAACTGGTCGTTTGGCGACTATTTCAAGGAAGGCGCCATCGATATGGCTTGGGAGTATCTGGTCGATGTGCTGAAACTGAATCCCGAAGACCTCTATGTCACCGTCTTCGAGGGCGACCCCTCTGAAGGGCTCGAGCGCGATGACGAGGCTGCAGGATATTGGGCCAAGCACGTTCCTGCCGACCACATCATCAACGGCAACAAGCACGACAACTTCTGGGAGATGGGCGACACAGGTCCTTGCGGACCCTGCTCTGAGATTCATGTAGACTCCCGTCCTGCCGAAGAGAAGAAGAACGGCAAGCCCGGACGCGAGCTTGTGAACCAAGACGACCCACAAGTCATCGAGATTTGGAACCTTGTCTTCATGCAATACAACCGCAAGGCCGACGGCTCTTTGGAGAAACTCTCCATGAACGTCATCGACACCGGAATGGGATTCGAGCGTCTCGTGCGCATGCTTCAGGGCAAGCACTCCAACTACGACACCGACATCTTCCAGCCTATCATCAAGCTCGAAGAGCAAATCACGGGATTGAAATACACCACCTTTGAAGAGGAAGAGGCTGCTGGCGGAGCCACCAGCGAGCAACAAGAGCAAACCAACGTGGCCATGCGCGTGTGTGCCGACCACCTTCGTGCCGTTGCCTTCTCCATCGCCGATGGCCAACTGCCCTCGAACGCCAAAGCCGGATACGTCATCCGCCGCATCTTGCGCCGCGCCGTTCGCTATGCCTACACGTTCCTCGGACAGAAAGAGGCATTCCTCTATAAACTGCTCCCCGTGCTCGTAGAAGAGATGGGCGATGCCTTCCCCGAACTGAAGGCCCAGCAGCAGCTCATCAGCCGCGTCATGAAGGAAGAAGAAGACTCGTTCCTGCGCACCCTTTCCAACGGCATCAACCTGCTGAACGGAGCAATGGACGAACTGAAGGCTCACCAGCAAACCGAACTCGACGGCACTCAAGCCTTCCGCCTGTTCGACACCTACGGATTCCCACTCGACCTCACCGAACTCATCTGCCGCGAAAACGGATATACCGTGAACGTGGAGCAGTTCAAGGTGGAGATGCAGAAGCAGAAAGAACGCGCTCGCAACGCCGCTCAGGTGGAGAACTCCGACTGGGTGATCCTGCGCGAGGGCGAACAACAGTTCGTGGGCTACGACTATAGCGAATACTCCTGCCACATCCTGCGCTACCGCAAGGTGACACAGAAGAAGAACACGTTCTATGAACTGGTGCTCGACCAGACTCCTTTCTACGGAGAGATGGGCGGACAAGTGGGCGACCAGGGCGTGCTGGCTGGCGAAAACGAGACCGTAGAGATTATCGACACCAAGCGCGAGAACAACCAGTCCATCCACATCGTGTCCGAACTGCCCAAAGACCCCTCTGCCGAGTTCATGGCTTGCGTGGACACCGACAAGCGTTCGGCGAGCGCTGCCAACCACACCGCAACCCACCTGCTCGACTATGCTTTGAAGCAGGTGCTGGGCGACCATGTTGAGCAGAAAGGCTCTTACGTCAGCGCCGACACCCTCCGCTTCGACTTCTCTCACTATCAGAAAGTCACCGACGAAGAACTGCGCCAGGTGGAGCGGATGGTCAACCAGATGATTCGCGAAGACATACCCCTCGACGAGCATCGCAACATGCCGCTCGACGAAGCCCGCGAGATGGGAGCCATCGCCCTCTTCGGCGAGAAATACGGCGACAAGGTCCGCGTGGTTCGCTTCGGTCCGTCGTGCGAGTTCTGCGGTGGTATTCATGCACAGAGCACCGGCCGCATCGGCATGTTCAAGATTGTATCCGAAGCCAGCGTTGCAGCCGGCATACGCCGCATAGAAGCCATCACAGGCAAGAACTGCGAGGAGGCCATCTACGTGATGGAAGACACCATGCGCGCCCTGAAGGCCATGTTCAACAACGCCAAAGACCTCAGGGGCGTCATCGCCAAATACATCGAGGAGCATGCTTCGATGAAGAAAGACATCGAACGCTTCGAGGCACAAGCCATCGAGCGAGCCAAACAAAACCTCGTCGAGCGTGCCGAGAACATCGAGGGCGTTCGCGTGGTGAAGACCATCCTGCCCCTCGAGGCCGCTGCCGCCAAAGACCTCGCCTTCAAGGTTCGCGAGGCATTGCCCGAGAATCTGCTGTGCGTCATCGGTTCCACAGCCGGCCAGAAACCCTTGCTCACCGTCATGCTCAGCGACGACCTGGTGCGCGACCGCGGTCTGAATGCCGGTCAGATGGTTCGCGAAGCCGCCCGACTCATCCAAGGCGGTGGAGGCGGACAGCCCCACTTCGCAAGCGCTGGCGGAAAGAATCTTGAGGGAATCGGTGCTGCCGTCGACAAAGTGGTGGCACTGGCCTTCGGCAAGTAAAAGCCAGCTGCCGCCGCCTAAGAGCGCGAAAGTTGGCGAGAGAGTAATTCACAAGTGAACTTTAACCATTGACAATTATGAAGAAAGTTGTATTTACAATGTTGCTCACAGTGGGATGTTGGCTGATTGGTGCAGGATGCGCATCGGCCATCAACATCAAACTCAAGAGAGACAAAGCTGTTGTAGACGGCATCAACTATCAGCTGAATGCAAAGAAAGAGTCGGCAACGGTGGTGAAAAACACCGAGCCATACCTCGGCGACATCGTGATTCCAGAGAAAATCACCGTCGATTCCATCACCTTCTTCGTCGAGGAAATAGCCTCGGGCGCATTCTCCAACTGCCCCGGACTCACGTCGGTGTCCATCCCCCGAACCGTCACCAAGATTGGAAGCGACATCTTCAAGGGATGCTCCAGCATCGCTGAAATCACACTGCCCGACAAAATCAACGAGATACCCAGCGGAGCCTTCGAAAACTGCAGCAGCCTGAAGACAGTGAACCTCCCGGCAGGCATCAAGAAGATTGGCAGCGGCATCTTCAAGGGATGCAAGTCAATGGAATACTTCGAGTTCCCCACCAGCGTCTCCTCCGTTCCCAACAGCACGTTCGAAGGATGCAGCTCGCTCAGGGAAGTGGTCCTCTCCAGCAACATCAAGGAGATTGGCGGCGAAGCCTTCCAGCAATGCGCCAACATGGAAAGCATCAACCTCCCCACAGGAGTGAAGGAAATAGGCAGCGAGTGCTTCAAAGAGTGCGTGAGCCTCAAGAGCATCAAGTTCCCCGCCAGCCTTCAGGTCATCGCCAGCAGCCTGCTGCAAGGCTGCACAAGCCTCGAGCGCATCGAACTGCCCAACTCCATTCAGAGCATCAAGGACGACGCTTTCCGTGGATGTGTACTGCTCGACAGCGTCTATCTGCCCAACTCCATCCGCAACCTCGGCAGCTCCATCTTCGAAGACTGCCCCAACCTGCACGTGGTGAACATCCCCATCAGCGTAGACAAGATTCCCAACAGCATGTTCGAGAACTGCAGCAGCCTGGGCAACGTTGAGATTCCCGTCTCCATCAAGGAGATTGGAAGCGACGCCTTCAAAAACTGCTCCAGCATCACCGCCGTCAACATACCCGTCTCGGTGAAGAGCATCGGCGGAGAAGCCTTCGACAAGTGCAACAGCCTGATGGAGGTGACAGCGCAAAGCGCACTCCCCGTGAAAATCACGTCGTCAACATTCTCCAAAGCCACCCAGAAAGAGGGACGCCTGCATGTGAAAGCCAGCTCCGTGAACAACTACCAGCTCGACAAGCAATGGGGCAAGTTCCTGAACATCGTGGGATATTAAGGCCTCCCCAAGCCCCTCCCATAGAGGGGATGTAAATAGAAGGGAAGTTAAAGGGACAAATGCCCGTGAAATTCTTAAATAGTAAAATCGTAAAATCAATTGTACATTGTAAATTGTAAATTATGAAAATCCGCCTAATATTGTTAATTGTCATTTGTCAATTGTCAATTTCTTTGTGCTGTGCCCAAGACCGTCCTGAGGCCACACTGCAAGTAGACCTCGTGAGCCGATACATGTGGCGCGGACAGCAACTCAGCGGCGCCGCCCTCCAACCCACAGCCGAACTGTCGTGGAAAGGAGCCTACGTAGGCGTGTGGGGCAGCATGCCCTTCGACAACAGCGAGAGCGACGAAATCGACCTCAACATCGGATACCGCGCACCCTTCGGACTCAACATTGGCATCACCGACTACTGGAGCAGCGGCGTGGCATACAAAGACATCTACATGGGCTACAAAAAGCAGCACACCGCCCACCAGTTCGAAGGCAACATCGGATACAGCTGCAAATACGGAAGCCTGCAAGCCTACACCTATTTCTGGGGCAACGACTACAAGCTCGACGGCAAGCAAGCCTTCTCCACATACATCGAGCTGGGCATACCTTTCACCCTCGCAGGCGTAGACTTCACAGCCATGGCCGGCGTAGTGCCCTTCAAGGGCGGATACGGAATGCGGTGGAGCAACGAACATGCCATCTACTATTACGATGAGCTGAACTACGACACCGACGGCTTTGCCTGCACGATGGCAGCCCTGCGTGCCGAAAAAGAGCTCAGCCTCGGCTTCATGAAGCTGCCCATATTCGTGGAAGTCCACACCAACCCCTATCTGCAAACCGCCAACATCATGGCAGGACTATCCTTCAAGGCATTCTAAATCCTGCCAACGACAGGAAACAATAAAAGGCGGAGTTCACACTGTGTGGGCTCCGCCCTTTTTTTAATTGTCAAATGGTAAATCGTGAAATCGTCCAATCGTCCAATAGTAAATCGTCAAATAGTAAATCGTCCAATCGTCCAATGGCTTCAATCGTCAAATAGTCAAATAGCTCCAATAGTCAAATCATAATTGTCCATTGTCAATTCTTTTAGTCGGCTTCGCCTTTATAAAAGCGTCCTTCGGCCGAGCGGTCCAATAGTAAATGGTCAAATAGTAAATAGTCAAATAGTCAAATCATAATTGTCAATTGTCAATTGTCAATTATCGTAATCCACACCGCTTCTCCCTTCTCCTTCGCCTCCACAATCTTCTCTTTCAGTCGTTTGAGCCAGAGGCGGGAGTTGAGAACCCTGCCCTTCACTCTATTCTCGCCCAAGAGAATGCACCCTTGCGTGTCCTTCGCCGTGTTCCCCGCATGAATCCTGATGCCTTTGAACATCGGCACGCCGAGCAATATCGGCAACCATTGCTTGAACTTCGGCGAGTACGAGATCACCACCGCATAACGCCCCGGGGGAATCGCAAACGGCTTCAGTCTTTCACACATTTGAGGTATCCTCATTATCGCTTCCATCGGCATCGGTGTCTTCCACTCCAAACAAGGAGGCTCGAGGGTGTCGCAAAAAGCCCCCTCCAAACCTCCCCCCATAGGGGAGGCTTCCTTTCCCCCCCTCCCTTCGGGGGAGGGGTCGGGGGAGAGGCTTAGTTTGCCGATAGTATAATCCATCTTTTTCGCAATTCTTTTCAATACCAGTTCCATATTCTTTCATTTTTACCTTTTTACTTTTTTACCATTTTACCTTTAGGTTTCACCCGCAGAACCCTACTGATTGTCACATAGTCACAATTTCACGATGTCTCATTTTGCTGTTTAGAGTTTACCGGGAGTTTGCGCCAGTGATGGCGGTCAGCCTTTTCTATCCATTGGTCACGACGCCAACGACTGACGATTTTCCTTAGCGCCGACTCACCACAGAAATTACCTTTCAACGCTCTCAGGTCGTCCATAGTGAACACAGGAGGCAGTTGGTCAAATACAGGGTTATTCGAACCATATCGCAAAATCTCTTCACGAACACTCACATACTCTTTCATGAGCGTCTCCCCAAAGGCGGAAATTTGCTGATTCAGCACATAGTCGGCCATCATCACAGCGAACGCAAGGCAAGCTTTACTTTCCTGTTTGTTTCCTGACAACAGATGGAAGATAACCCCGCAACGGAAGCCGATGACGGCAGCACGTTTTCTGTAGATGTCCTTCACACGGTCAATGTCCTTGGCAGCTTCCACACGCTTCTCTTCCACCCAGCGTTCAATGGCTTTCCTCAAACGAGGGGTATCCACAAATCCGCTGCACGAACGCAGACGAGTCACAGCCTCCTGAATCCTTGCGTCGTCTTCCTCTGAACGTTTGCCATACTTGGGCATCTTCGCGAACGAAGAGTCAGGCATCTCGGCAACCATCACTCTTGATGAAAGCCCATTCTCGATGTTGTCGCTCTTGAAGCACTTCCGTAAAGCACCATCCGTGCCCAGCATTGTCCAGTTGTAAGCCACCTTTACCACACCGCTCTCGGCTTGGTCGGAGTTGTAATCCTGCCCCCACTCGCCGTTATCAAATGCTACGCGGTAGATGTCGTACTTGCTCGACCACGAGCCAGCTCCGTTTGTCTTGCGGAGGGTGTCCAATTCCTCTCCAAACGAGTAGAGCGTGTGACCTCCTGAGTTCTTGAAACGCTTCAGGAGCGTAGAACAGCTCACAGTCACAGGCACCATTCTTAGCAATACATGTGGGTCTTCGGGGGCTTTCTCGTTCGCTTTCCTTCTCTTTCTTAAGTCTCTGTACTCCTCCTCGCGCTTGCGGGCCAAAGCATCTTCCTCGTCAAACTGACGCTTCCAAACGTCCACCACATTCTTACAAACACTCTTGCCGCTGGCTTGCTCGCCGCGAATGATGGACATAAGACCCAGCCGTTGCATGTTGCCGTCGCAATACTCCACTTCCACCTGATCGGCATAGGCAGCAGCAATCGGCAAAACAGCGCAGAGCACAGGCATGTGCATCGAGGCAGGAACACCCACAAGACTTTCACGAAGCCCGATGGCCATAGCCCTCCTGACTAAAGGAGGGATGACGAAATAAGGCTCTTCGTCCGTGTCCTCTTCGTCCAAATCCTCATTCTTCATTTTTTGCTTTTCACTTTCAACAATCTCGTCCATCAGTTTCGAACCCTTTGTCGGGTCGCTGCATGCAGAATGAGCAATCTTTTTCAGTTCACGCTCAGAGATACCCAGTCGAGGCATCACCTTCAGCAGCCACTCCTCTTCGTTCTCGCAGATGGAGCGCAAGTGACAAGCCAGCTTGTGCAATTTGTTGTTTCTTGCACCAATCGTGGGAATACCACCCGTCCTCCGCCAATACTCCGCAATGATTCTAGTGTAAGGTACGCCCTCAAAGTTGTCAGGATAGTCCTTCTTCTTCTCAGCCCCCTCCAATTTTTCATTTTTCCTTTTTCCTTTTTCATTTAGTGGAGCCTCGCTCCACGGAAGGTAGTGCTTATTCGCCTTCCTCGCGCCCTCCGGAACCTCTTCCAGCCCCCGAGCCTCGCGCTCCTTCAGCCTCACGTATTCCTCGTGAGCCTCCTCGTCCGTCAGCTGCTCCGTGAAAAGAGCATCGTCCAGCAGCGGTGTCGTCTCCTCGTCGATGGGCCCGTGAAACACCACGCGACTGACATCCTTGTTGTTCGTGTCCATCTCCGTCTGAGTGAGCATCGAGAGGCGCACCTGGTTCTCCAGAATCGTCGTACCCTTCACACGACGGCCCACAGCGTGGACACCATCACTTGCCGACACCGACACCTCCACCAATCCCAGCTCGCTCTTCCTCTCCACCAGCTCCTTCATGATGCGACGGCACTCCTCACGGTCGCTGCAGTCGATGTCGTAGAAGAAGAACGGACTCACCGTCTGGATACCCCTCAACGGCTCACCCTCCGCAGCCTGGCAGTTGTAGTTCACCTGCACGAGTGCGAACTTTTTCTTCACGTCACCCTTCTCCCGATACTCGTTCCAGTTCCTCACGTTCTCGGGCGTGTTGCACGCCCTCACGAGTTCCTCTCGGTTTCGAATGGGGCGGGCCACCTTGTGCCCGCTCCCATCAACATAGATTAAGTTTACCATAAATACAATTGACAATTTGACAATTTACAATTTACAACTGAAGATTATTCTCCCCTCGCCCTTTGAGATGGCTACGGGGTGGCGAGCTTCGCTCGGGAAGGAGGGGCTGGGGGTGAGGCTTCTTATCACCTTGCCGGCTATCGCGCTCGCCTCCTTCACGAGTTTCTCAGGCAGGTGCTCCACCTCTTCCACGGGCAGCGAGAAATAGAAGTAGTACCTTCCGTTCTGCCCCTTCGACAGCGAACTGTTGTCTTCACGGAAAAGCGCCTTGTTCCTGATGCGCTTCGGCAGCTCTGTGATGTAGACGTTTCCGTCCCTCATCATCTGCACCCTGCAGATGCCCACGAAGGGCTTCATTTCAACGTCCTCGCAGCACTCGAACTCTGCCGTGCGAAGACCGTTCTGCAACTCGCCGAACACCATCATGCCGTCCAGCATTATCTCACTCTCAATTGATTTCTTATTATTCTGTTTCATAATCATGCGAATTTGTGGTTGAAGGACTTGTGTCGGAATATGTTCTGGCCAGAATTCATTTCACATCGATGACTTCCTTCACCAACTCCTTCGCCCGATTAATTTTTCATTTTTTCAAGGTCTGTGACCAAAATGTCTTGATAGAACGAGCCGTTTGACTCGTGAACAGAGAAACGAAGCGTGGCCGCGACCACATCTCCTTCGTAGAACTTGCACCCTGCCAGGTTGCCCAGCATCGTGCACACAAACTCGTTTTCGAACTTCGAGCCGCCCATTTCGCGAAGCACGATGTGGCACTTCTGAATGCTGCCCGACTCTGTTTTCGTTGACGGCACCGGGAACGCTTCTCCCTGTCGTACCACTCTAAGGATTTTAGCTTCCATTTTCCTTTTGTTTTACGTCGCATCCTTTATGCGACCTTTAAGTTTGAAATAAATAATGAATAACGCTCGCACATACACGTGTGCATATTTCTGGAAGTATTTGTCAAAATTTCAAAGAGCGCCACCGAAATGTCTTTCCGACCTCCGTTGATGCAAATTTAAGCACATAATTTCAGAGAGGAATGGATTTGAAAGTAGCCGTCTCCTACTTTCTCCTCATATCTCGTGATTTCTTGTAATGTCGCCAAATCGCTCCACTACAGAGCATAAAAAAAGCATCAGAACGTTCATTCTGATGCTTGCTCGATAAGTTGTTGAAGCCTATTTCAAATAGCAACCTGAGAAATACTTCTCGCTGTAGCCCTCACCGCTTGGCATACCCATGCGTAAAAGTTCTTTATATGCAATGCTAGGACTTTGAGGAAGCAGCACTTTCCCCTTCGTTTTCAAATCATTCAGATATATACATATATCCAGAACCTTTTGATGCTTCACTAAACGTTTCACAGCATTGTGAATCTGCCACGCTTCCTCCTCGCCAACTTCTGGGTGGACGAAATGAAATTGCTCCTCGTTTCGCTCTTGGTTATTAATAATGGATTGCTGAGGGGGGGCTAGTTTAGCAGAATTCACTTTCTGAACTGGCGACTGATTCACAGTAGCACCAGGCATAGCAAACACACATCCACTGATAGGGCCATTAAACACTTGGCAATTTTCGTTCGTCTGATTAATAGTCGGTTCTTTCAGTTCCAGTTTCTTCTCTTCACGCTTCATTATTTGTATCTCCACCATTAAATTCTGAATTAGTTATAGATCCATTGAAAACCTGACTGTTAGTGATTTTCTGGATTATCTTCTTTGGTGCTTTCCTTGCAGTATTCTGCCCTCTGCGCTCAATCCATGCCAACAATTCTTCTTGCTCCTCGTCACGTCCTAACTTCAATAGTACCTGCCTCACATAATCAGCATGCTTCCTGTTGACACCAAAGAGATTCTTAGTGGCATTAACCAATCGTTTGACAAAGCTATCCTCCGTTGGTTTTGTCTTCAACTCGGCAATCTCCTGATCTTTTGTTGCCAGTAGAGACTCTAACTCAGCAATACGATTATCTCGGATGGCAATTTCTTCTTGGAAAGATATCAGTTCCCACCACCCATCTGGTTTATCAGGAGAGTGACGAAACAATTCCGGATGTCGTTGTATCGTCGCGCGTATGGTTGCTTCCTTATCGCTGTCCTCTTTGAAAGTTGCCAATTCAATTACACGAGGATAGATGTCAAGCAACCTTGCTCTACCTCCGCGTTCATCAAGTGCCTTGACGATTGCAGCTTTCTGCGTCATATGTTGTATTTTTTTGCTCATTGAGTGCAAAGATACAAAAAAACGGCATCACTATCACAATTCAGCATACTGTCAGCATCATTATTGATGCTATTTAACTATTTTCATTAATATATAGTATGTTTTTCCCAACAAATGAGTATCTTTGCACAAAAATGAAATGACAATGGCAAAATTAGCAACCAATGTTGAAGAACAGATAGCCCGGCTTGAGTCTCGTGGTATGACCATCAACGACAAAGAGAAAGCTAAAGAATGCTTACTCGATATAGGGTATTTTCGATTGGGATTTTATTGGTTCCCTTTCGAAAAGACCTATCCACGCAAAACAAATCGCACACATGAGTTTAAAGAGGGAACATTTTTCGACTCTGCGATTAGCCTCTATTATTTCGATTTTAATCTACGCAACATCTTCTTGAAATACATTAGTCGTGTTGAGATTAACTTCCGTACGAAACTGATATATTATGCATCCAACAGATATAAGCAAGACCCCTTCTGGTATCAAAACAGCAAATATGTCAACAAGGATTTTCTGGAGGATGATGTAATGGGAAAGGCAATGAAGGATGCTGCGAAAGAAGATGTGATTGCGCAAGATATGAAAGCTCACGACAGACATATCTCGCCTGCTTGGAAAACTATGGAGTTTTTCAGCTTCGGTACAACTATCTCTTTGTACGACAATTTGAAAGAAGTTCCGTTGAAATGCGAGATTTCACAGCTTTATGGAATATCATCACCTAACAATTTTCTAAGCTACATCGACACCATCAGAAAGTTGCGCAACTATTGTGCCCATGGCAAGGTACTCTTCGACAAGAACCTGCCTGAGGCCATCAGCAATGGTCCGTTGGGTTATCTTGGCAACAACAAAACACAATTGTTTGGAGCATATCGTGTTTTAAAATACATCTTGGGACAGGTGTCTCTGAATAGGGCACAAGATTTGCAACAAGAAGTCAAGGCATTGTTTGATGATATACCTGATGATTTTGTTAAGTCGATAATCCTGCAAAACTCAGGATTCCAACTGGCTATGTTATAAAAAGTTTAAAAAAATTTGGAAGTTACGAATATTATTCCTATATTTGCAACCACAAAAGTGCACTTGATTGTTTCGACTTTCATACTGCACTATAAAAGGAACTGATGAAGGCTGGCTTTTGGGTCGGCCTTTTTCTTTTTACCCATCTGTTGCCATCATTGGTGCAAACAAATTTGACTCAGCAGCCATCATCCACATAACATTTTCATCATCACGCAGATTATGTCTGTGGGTTTTTTCTTCAATATATGCTTTTACTGCTGTATACCATTCGCGTTCTTCCATCAGCGAGTATTCCTCACCAAATTCTTCTATGCACGCTTGTTGCAGTTTAAAAATAGAAATACCATTATTATATTTCATTATCTCGTCAGCATATTGTGACAGTTCTAATGACTGTGAAAGAGAATCCACCGACTTTCCTTCTCTGACACATAACTCATACCAATCTTTTGGTCTCACACTGAAGTCTTTCTGATATGCTGACTCGTATTTACAATAAAGTTCTGGGTAAAACTTGTGCGACATGATTATGAGTCGCAAGTCAGAGGTCTGAAGCGGTATGATTTTCATTCCATCGATGAAATGGTTGTCATCTTGTGGGTCATAATAGGGATAGGTTTTCCGCATACGAAAGTCAGAAATGACGTTTATATGTAGATAATTAGTAACGAAGACACAATACGAATTTGAGTTGTTAGTTCTTAATATGTGGTTGCCCAAATGCCTTGATACTGGTTCCATTTCCATACGCCGTTGATTTGTGCTGTCTGCAAGAGTTGCTTCCAATAATAATGAATGTGCTGGATAATCTTTAGTTGCAGCATATTCATATACAATGTCTGCTTCTCCTCCAGCAGCATGCGTAACCGGCAGCAAATTGGCATCTAAACTTAACTTCATGAATTCTAGTATTTTCCCTTGATAGTTGCTAATCTTATACCAGATGATACCCAGTACATATTCAAAAATGGTGGGCGTGTCAGCATTGTCGGTGACCTTCTTGCTGATTTCATCATCGTTACGACTGTCGAAATCATCAAGTAGTTGAAGCAAATCGTTATCGGTAAACCGCGTGTCAACCATTGTTTTGAATCTATCGTATCGACGTTTCTCCACTTCTGTATAGGCTTCATCTATAGAACCCAATTCTATACCTAGCTCCTCGTTGAGTCTTGCTACAATCTCCTCTTCCTCAAACCTCAAAGCAGGACAGATGTCCTCCATCTTGCAGTCTTGCTCTAATTCGGCAGATGGCGTGTATGCTGACTGATATAATTCTTCAATGGCGGAGGCAAAGAACTGCTTGGGCACCAAATCCAAATTCACCTGTTCGTCCCCGAAAATCATCACATTGGCAATGTTCAGATAACGGCGGTTCAGATCGAAATAGTCTTGCAATGTTGCCAAATTCTTAATGAGGTGCATCATTTGAAAGAAAGCCGTTTTGAATTCTTCTTCATTGGTGGCATTGTCGAAGGGAGATGGCAGCAAATGCTCCTGGGGCGCATTCTTAATAGCAACTGATGACATGGTATCAAATAAGTATCTACGCCAATAACGCCCAACATTGCTAATCTTGGTTGTTTGTTTATACAGCAAGTGTGCTTTGCTATAATCCTTTTTCAAATAGATTTCTTTCAGCAATAGATATAACTGATAGTACGGCTTGTCGTAGTTGCGGCTTTTACGATTCAGACCAATCTGAGTGATAATATACTCACTTGCTTCATTCTCCATCAGAACGCGATAGGCTTTCAGGTAGTTTTCCTTTGTCATCATCACCTGAACGATTATCTGCTCTTTGCATTTCTCACCCCGTCGGATAGCTATAATGTCCTCTATCATCTGTTCTGTGATTTCAGCAGAAGTACATAGCGGTGCCAAGAAGGTGAACTCCTCATAGGTCAGATAATCAAGTTTTGTCAGGAGATAAAGCACCACGACAAAAGGCCTGACATAAACCCCGTCAGTTTTAATGAATGTCTTAAGCAGTTGTTTCAGATAGACATAGCTGTCTTTAGAAATAAGCAGCGGATTGTCCGAACTATAGTCTTCGTTTTGGGATATTTCAAGAATACGATGGCCCACTTCTGTCAAACGGTGGTTCTCGTTAATAAGTCCCAAGTCAACAAGTCCTGAAGTTTTTTCGCGTGCCGCCTTATATTTGATAGCATCATCACCGGTAGTCAAGCCTCGCTCTCGCATGAAGTCATAATAGCGGTTTTTGATTTCATAGATATCTTCCTGCCCAGGAGCTATATACTTCTTTTCCCATCCTTGGTTGCTGTTTTCAGGAATCTTCCAGAAATCATCTAGACAAGCCAACTGTTTCTCAATTGAATAATTGAACTCTTTTGTTCGGAAACTCGTGGTGCCAAGTGACCAAAAAAACGAACTGTATGAAAGCGTTTCGATGATGTCTCTACCCATAAGGCTAATAATTTTTAACCAATATTTCTGTTGTTCCAGAATCCTTACCCTCCACCTGATAGTTGGAGTTGCTATAGTCCATGTTAATTCCCACCACCTGCCAATTTCGCTGTTCTATCCAGTTGATAAGCAGATGATTCTTCCTGCCTTTGTGCTCCAACATATTTGAGAGCACAAAGTGTATGCCTTGTTCGTTTAACCTATCCATGAAGTACAGCAGGTCTTGTTCGTCTCGTTCCGTCCAGCCGCCACCTTCATTATAGGTGGCAGTACTAATGAGATAAGGCGGGTCGAGATAGACCAGACTTTGACAGTCGAGTTGTGAAATATCAAAGCGACGAAAATCTTTGTTCAGTATTAGTGGCTTCTGTGCTTTCAGCCTCTCGGCAAACACTTCTAACTTATGCCTAATTACATCATTGAAATCGCGTTTGCCGACGGGCAGATTATACTCACCGCGATCATTGAAACGCATCTGATTGTTAAAACCGAAAACCACCAACGCATAGAGCATGATGTAGTGTTGGTTGTTCCGAGGGGAGTTGTTGTAGTCTTTCCTTAGCTGCAGGAAGGGTTCTTTATTGTAGCGTGAAACACCTTTCATTGAGTTACCTCCATAATAAGCAAAGTTGTGTTCCTTAGTTTTGGAAAAACCATATTGTTCCACAATTTCATCCAATCGTTTCAGAATGGTTTTTGTGTTTAATCGGAGAAACATCTTCAACAGACCTATCAATTCGCGATTGTTGTCGTTATAGATATAGTTGTCTGCCTGAGTATTAATACCCACATTGCAACCGCCGCAAAATAAATCCACGAAAGTACTGACATGCTCAGGAAATACTGGCAGCAGTTGGTCAAGAATACGAGCCTTCCCGCCAATATAGTTCAGGGGTGATACCGTGAACCAGCTATTCATCTCCGAACGACGCATAGGAACAACCTTTCTTGATTACCCACATTTTCACCTCTACCTGCCGTGAATGGCTTGAAATCAGTAGTGAACACTTTGACATCGCCTTTCTGCCCCAATATGCGCATAATCTCCCCGTCGCTTATTTTGGCATTGCTACGTATCTGGAGTTTCTGCCCATTATTATTATACGACAGGAGAATATAGCGGCAACGAAGTTTCGTCACCAGATCCTCCAACGACTTGTTTGCCGTCACTTTACAATACTCGCTCTTCATGGTTGAGCGGTCCATCTTCCTGGCTATACCCTCAACATCGGGTTTCTCCCATCTTGCCACATTTTCTAATAAATGATAGGCATCACAATAGTTGCGGGAATTATATGGAGGGTCGAGATAGGCCAAATCGCATTCTATATTATCTGCCAGCAAATTTGCATCTAAATTAAAACATTGATTACCGCTATCTAATTCGTAATCCAATTTAGGCAACCTCAAATCGAAGTCGTTATTGAAAATGGCATTCTGAATAAAGGAATCATAATGCCCGTAGGTATTCGAGATTCTATCCATTGCGTATGTCATCGAAGTGATGACAATGGCACGTTCTCTCTCGTTCACCTCACCAGCATGAAACTTCTGTTCAATATCTTCTCTGATGAATCCTATTCTACGACATACATCGGCACTGAAATATGTATTACGAAATTTTTGATACATATAGTTGTCTTCTTTCGATGTGTCAGTCGTATTGTAATATTCCAAAAGTTCTTTCAGCAATTGTTCATTCACCTTTTGCGGTGAAAACCAGCAGAGGGAAGCCAGATAATTGCAATACATCATGTCGTTGACAAACAACCGCTTATCGCAGAAGGCAAACGAAACTGACCCCGTTCCCGAAAATGCATCGAGAACAGAGTGAACATCTCCACACTCCTCATCCACCACATGGCGGATAAATGGAATCAACTTAAACTTATTGCCGAGGTAACGGCGGTTGTTGATTTCAAATGTCCGTATCATCTATACGATAGTTATGGGGCCTCACTGGGCTTATCGAAAATGTTGTACGGACAAGACCACAGACCTCAGATACGGACACAAAAAAAGCGCAGGCGCATGTTTAAAATCCATATCTGGGGCTGTAGGAGATGCCCGTACTCGAAGATAAACCTGGCCCACGCTATCGCGTGGACATATGGCTGTATCGTATCGAGTACTGAATATCTTGTGAACTCCTACATTCCAGATATATTCGATAACCAGCTAATGCCGTTAATAATTGACCCTCAAAAATCATACCGCCACCCTGCAGTTAGGGAACTAGCCTTAGCTTGCACCGTTTACGGCGCGTTGGCGATACTTGCTGCAAAGATACGAATTATTTTGAATAATACAAATCAGAGGGCAAACTTTTTCAGGAAACAATCAAATCTGTCAACTCAATCAGGAAAAGACACACAAATGCGACAAAGTGAATTTGTGACTATGTGACAATCAATATGCTGAGCATTTCCAATAGGGTTACAGATAGAAAGAATTATGCTGTAAATAATCATAAAGTGTAATAGTACTAATTTTATATTAATATATAATATATTATATATTAATATAACCTATCGGTTAGGGAGCCTCCTTTGCACAATGGTTGCCCACCCACTGTCACAATGTCACATTGTCCCTCAGTCACATTTGCATGTTTTCTCCTGAAAATTAACATCCTTTCACAATTTTCAAAAAATATCGCCTCTTCAACATGTACATCTTCGCCTGTGCAAAAAGACAACAATAGCGTACTCTAAGCAGTGCAATGAGTAAGTCAGAAACCACAAATGAGACGGTCAAAGATGGCCTTTGGCGCGTGTAAAGATTTTTTACCATGAAATTTGGCAGTTCGGAAAAAAAGTTGTACTTTTGCAATGTACAATTCCGAGGAATGACGAATGAGGAATGAGGAATGAGAATAGCATGGGAAATGGAGATTCTCTTGGCGCGC
>ODAI014585138.1_pt1 | contig 16596 bp, 17 predicted proteins | sample 1539321 | NCBI WGS metagenome assembly ODAI01 (sample SAMN02144231, study PRJEB22623) | gut metagenome | biome: sheep rumen | host: Ovis aries | place: New Zealand | reverse complement strand
CTTTTTCCTTTATCTCACGCTTTATCTGCGCCATTATCTCTTCGATGTTGATGTTCTCCATTTCATTATCCTTTCACTACCACAACAGCGTAGTCCTGACTTCCGTAGAGAAGGGCGGAGACCTGTTTCATGGCCTTGTTGAATTCCTCTGTATTCTCGCCGCCGCTGAGCCTGAGCTCCGGTATTTCATAGGGGGGACGGCTTGCCTCTGTGTATATTATCTCAATATCCCGGAAACCGGCTTTTTCCAGATAGTATTTCATAGTCAGTGGATGTACCGGCTTGATATGAGAGGGGTCGATATAGAATGCGTTGGTATATATCGCAAGGGATGTGGGATTGGGAGTCTCCATGATGACACAGCCTCCCACTTCAAGCACCTCATATGCGGTGTTGCAGAGCCTGATTATCTCATGGGGCTGGAGGTGCTCGACTACCTGTCCCACGAAGATGCCGTCAACATTTTTCTGGCAGGCAAGGAATTCCGAGCCGTCGCCGCAGACCGCTTTAAGTCCCTGCATATTGCAGTATTCGGCATAGGGCTCATAGATGTCTACTCCGCAGGCCGGGATGCCGTTGTCCTTCATCAGTGAGAGGAACTCTCCACGGCCGCAGCCGATGTCCACAACGTTCTTTTTGCCGCTGAAATATTTCAGATAGAAGGCCTGAGCCTTCTTTATGCTCTCTATGGAGCCGCGGAAGTGGTTCTCAAAGTCGAAGTAGTCTATGCTCTCGTAGTCAGACTCGTCCGTCTTTGGAGCTGCCGCAGGTACGGCTGCTGTGCTTTCTGCGTGAGCCTGTACTGCTGCCGGAGCAGAAGGTGCATTTTTCAGCTTCTTTTCAAGACCGGCGGCTTTGAGCTTCAGAAACTCGCTGTCAGCGGAGAGCTTTTCCAGAGCCGCATTGTTGTTGCGGAGGTTGATGCTTGCATTTTCAAGGTCAGTACGCAGAGCGGAGACTGTCTCTCTGTCCGCTGATGCAGCCGACTCTGCCTGGTCTATACGCTGGCGGAGAACGTCTATCTCTCCCTGCATAGCATCCATGTCAGTGCGGATGCTGTCTATCTGGGCCTGCTTTTCATTGAGGTCGGCATCAACTGCGCTGAAACCGTCCAGCATTGCAGCGAAGAGCCGGTTTTTCAGCTTTGCCCTGAACCCGGTCTGTTCCTTGATATTACTTAAAAACTGTCCGATATTGCTCATTTTCATCCCTCTTTAAAAATTCCACTTATGGGCTATCCTGGCGACTCCCACGTCGCCTGTGTTTGAGATCATCTCTATCTTGTATGCCTCCCGGAAATAGTCAACGGGTATGCCGTCGCCTGTTTCTATGGCAAAGTCTATGAGGTATTCTCCCGGCAGGAGCTCAACTCTGTCGAGGCTTATCTCTGCTGTACCGCTTTTTTCAAGGCTGAACTCCGGGAGCTTGTCTATCCTTGTGTTGGTGCCGTAGCACTGTACTCCGTCACGGTTGAAAATTCCTATTCCGAAAACTGCGTCCGGGACCTTCTCCTTTACGGAGTAGTCCAGACGGAACAGGATGCTCTCTCCGGTGCGGAATATCCTCTGCTCGGCGCCGTCGGAGGCATAGGCCTTTATCCGCTTTATCCTTGCGGCACCGCTTCCCCAGCGCTTCTTCTCCTCCGGGGACTCCTCCTCTTCCGGCTCGTCCTCAGCTCCGGCATCCTCCTGCTCCTCAGGCTGCTTTTCCTCCAGTTCCTTTCTGGTGGACTCCTGGAGCTTCTGGCCCATGAAGTCAAGGTACTCCAGGTCTATCTCCTTGGGAGGTCCCTCAGCACGGATGAGTCCCTCATGTATCCAGATGGAGCGGTCACATATCTGCTCTATCTGACCGAGAGAGTGGGAGACGATGACTATAGTCGTGCCGTGTGCCTTTATCTCCCTGAGCTTGTTGAAGCACTTTGCCTGGAAGTTTGCGTCGCCAACTGCGAGTATCTCGTCGATGAGGAGTATGTCAGCATCAACGTTTATTGCTACCGAGAATGCAAGTCTCATGTACATTCCTGATGAGTAGGTACGGACGGGGTTGTCGATGAATTCCTCCAGCTCTGAGAAGGATACGATGTCGTCCAGTCTTGCATCTATCTCCTTCTTGGTGAGTCCGAAAATGGAGGCGTTGGTGTAGATGTTCTCTCTGCCGCTCATATCCGGGTGGAAGCCTGCGCCCAGTTCGATAAGGCTGGAAACTCTGCCCTTCATGGTTATGGTGCCGCTGTCGGGGTACATTATCTTGGTCAGGAGCTTCAGAGTGGTGCTCTTTCCACATCCGTTATGTCCGATAAGGCCTATGGCCTCGCCCTTTTTCACCTGAAAGCTGATGCCCCTGAGGACCTTTCTCTCCTCGTATCTGCTGCGCTTGCGGAAGAGGAGCCTTTCCTTGAGCTGTGAGCCCTTGTCCAGAAACACCTTGAAGCTCTTGGTTATATTGTTTACGTCTATCGCTATTTCATTCTGAGCCATTACAGTTCCTCCGCAAAGTGCCTCTGGAGCTTGTTGAACACAAGGCATCCCACAACGAGAAGTGCAGCTCCCAGTACTGCTGCGAAGAGAAGTGTGGAAAGGTCAGGGACGGCCTTGTTGTAGAGCACTGTCCTGTAGCACTCGATAACGTGGGTCATGGGGTTGAGGTTGAATACGGGCAGAAGTCTCTCAGGGACTATGGACTTGTCGTACATGATAGGAGTCATGTACATCCACATCATCGAGATGATGCCCAGTATGTGTTCAAGGTCACGGAAGTATACCGTCACTGCCGAGGCTATCAGGGCGATGCCCAGAGCCATGACGTACTCCACCGCCATTACTATGGGCAGAGTCAGCAGGGCCAGGGGATTCAGGCCTGCGCCGGTGAAGAGTATGACTGCAAATATGACTATGAAGCACAGCAGCATATTCACAAAGCAGCTTGTGACGTAGGAAATGGGGATGACCATTCTTGGGAAGTATATCTTCTTGATAAGGTCCTTCTGAGCCACCACCGAGGACGCTCCCACGGTCAGGGCCGAGGAGAAGAATATCCAGGGTATGAGGGCTACGAAGAGGTAGAGGTAGTACCGGTCGATATTGGCTTTCAGGATATACGAGAAGACCACGGTGTAGACTACCAGTTGCAGAAGCGGGTTGATGAAGGTCCAGAGGAATCCCAGTACTGAGCCCTTATACCTTCCGCGCAGGTCCTTCTTTACGAGACTTGCTATCATTTGTCTGTATGCATACAACTCTTTTATTGTATTCATTTATATCTCCTTCATGTACGCACAATTTTCCATTGTATCTTTTAATTATATCACAGGAGGGTGATAGTGTCAATCGTGATATTGCCGAAAAATCACGACATTCCGGCGAAAAACTGGCATTTGTACTTAGAATTGCTGACCTTGGATGCAGAATGGAGAAATGAGCCGGAGTTTTTTCGGCATGACCGGGGCTGCACAAAAAAGACGCACCTCTGGTGCGTCTGTCACTTATGATATTTTCCTCCGGATGTTATCTGGAACGCTCTGTATATCTGCTCCAGCAGCATTACTCTTGCGAGCTGGTGGGGAAAGGTCATTTTTGACATGGACAGTTTAAGGCTGCCCATAGCTTTTATCTCCGGGTCAAGTCCGAATGAGCTTCCGATTATGAAGGTGACGGTGCTGGTGCCCTCCACTCCGGCAGAGCTTATTTTCTCTGCCAGCTCAGGGCTTGTGAGCTGTTTTCCCTCTATGCACATGGGGACTATCATCCCCTTTGCATACTTCTTTATCTGCTCGGACTCCTTTTTAAGTGCGGAGACTATCTCTTTTTCCGAAGGGGCGTCGCTGAGCCGACACTCGTCAAGCTCGTGGAGCTCAAAGGTGCAGAATCTTGAAAGTCTCTTTATGTATTCGGCACAGGCGCTGCGGAGGTAGTCCTCTTTCAGCTTTCCTATGACTATGAGATTAATGTTCATCAGAATATCACTGCTCCTCCTCTGGTCTCTACGGGAGCTACTCCCAGCAGATAGTCTCTGCCTCGGACGTACCGTGAGAGCCGGGTCTCTGTGGTGTAGTCTGCGATGCGTGGGTGGTTGTTGTCCTGGCTGAGATGCCCCAGGAGGATGTGGGTAGTTCCCTGCTCAATGAGCTTTTCTGCCTGAGCGGCACAGTCCTCATTGGAGAGGTGGCCGTTGGGGGAGAGTATGCGCTCTTTCAGGTACAGGGGATACGGCCCTGTACGGAGCATATTCTCGTCATAGTTTGACTCCAGCAGAACCATGCGGCAGCCTTTCAGAGCCTGGTCCACCTCCGGGGTGATATGTCCGAGGTCTGTGCATACGGCACAGTACTTGTCATCGGATGTGTGTATCCTGTAGCCGCAGCTCTGTATGGTGTCATGAGGTGTGTTGAAGCAGGTGACCTCCGAGCCTGCACAGGCTATGGCCTTGCCGGTCATATCTATAACAGGGGAGGACGGTGCTATCTTTCCGGCATCACAGAGTCTCTGGAGAGTCCTTTTCTGGCCGTATACCGGGATGCTGGTCTTTTTGGTGAGCATTGCCAGTCCTGCAACGTGGTCCGAGTGCTCGTGGGTTATGAATACTGCCTGTACGGCAGCAAGCGGTATATTGTTGATTTCAAGAGCTGCGGAGAGCCTTTTGAAGCTGACTCCGCAGTCTATGAGAATACCGCCCTGTTCAGTTCCGATGAAGGAGGAATTTCCCTTGCTGGAGCTGAACAGCGGATATATCCTTGCCATTTTTTCCCTCCGGAGCTCAGAGCTTGTTTATCTCTGTTCCCTGACGGGTCTCCTTGACTTCGTATCCGAGTGCAGTTATCTTGTCACGGAGCTCGTCAGCGAGGGCGAAGTTCTTTTCCTTACGTGCAGCCTTGCGCTGTTCAACGAGTTCAAGGACCTCAGCAGGGATGTCAGCGGCAGAGTTCTCTGCGGCATCAGCCTTTTCCTGCGCCTTCTTTATAAGGTCAAGACCCAGTACAGTGTCGAAGTCCCTGAGAAGAGCCAGCTTTGTAGAGGCATTTGCACCGGATTTCAGTACGTCGTAAACTGCTGTTACAGCAAGTGATGTGTTCATGTCATTGCCGAGAGCGTCGTCGAAGGACTTGCGGAGGCGGTCGTACTCAGCCTGGTCGATGTCTCCGGCAGCTTCCTTTGTCAGCGGAACTATCCTGTCGATGAGCTTATTGAAGGAAACAGCGGCATTGTCCAGGTTCTCCCATGAGAACACCAGTGACTTCCTGTAGTGTGAGTTCAGACAGAAGAAGCGGTATACCAGCGGGTCATAGCCCTTCTCTTCAAGGAGGGATACTGTCAGGAACTCTCCCTTGCTCTTGCTCATCTTGCCGGATGTGGTGTTCAGGTGGTGTACGTGGAACCAGTAATTGCACCATTTATGTCCCAGATAGGCGTCAGACTGAGCTATCTCGTTGGTGGGGTGGGGGAATGCGTTGTCTATTCCGCCGCAGTGGAGGTCCAGGTATTCGCCAAGATTCTTCATGCTGATGCATGAGCACTCGATGTGCCAGCCGGGGTAGCCGACACCCCAGGGAGACTCCCATTTGAGCTCCTGGTCATCGAATTTGGACTTTGTGAACCAGAGTACGAAGTCTGCCTTATTGCGCTTGTTGCCGTCGGCCTCTACGCCTTCACGGACGCCAACTTCGAGGTCCTCCTCGCTGAGGTCACCGAAAACGTAGTACTTATCCAGCTTTGAAGTATCGAAGTAGATATTTCCGCCGGCCTCATATGCGTAGCCTTTCTCCATGAGTGATGAGATGACCTTGATGAACTCGTCGATATAGGTAGTAGCAGGTACTACAACGTCGGGAGTCTTTATGTTGAGCTTAGCGCAGTCTGCAAAGAAAGCGTCGGTGTAGAACTTTGCTATCTCCATAACTGTCTTGTGCTCACGCTTTGCGCCCTTGAGCATCTTGTCGTCGCCGGTATCGCCGTCGCTGGTGAGGTGGCCTACGTCAGTGATGTTCATTACACGCTTTACGTCAAGTCCTGTGAAGCGGAGGTACTTTTCCAGTATATCCTCCATGATATAGCTGCGGAGGTTTCCGATGTGTGCATAGTGGTAGACTGTAGGGCCGCAGGTGTACATACCTACCTTGCCGGCCTCTCTGGGGATGAAGTCCTCTTTTTTATGTGAAAGGGAATTGTATAACTGCATGATATTGCTCCTTTTGTCGTTTTTCAGAAGTCCCATATATCCGGGGGGGCGTTTTTGATATTCAGCTTTGAGAAGTAGCCGAACATTACAAGAAATTCAGGTATTGTCCTGAGTCCGTCGCTGTAGTAGGCGGAGAGCCTTTTGCTGCTGTCGGGGATGTCCTTGTACTCAGGAGGACAGCCAAAGTGCCAGTCAGCGGTGAGGCTGTTGAAGCTGATGCGGAAGAAGTCCCGGACGTCCATGCCCGGAAGTCCTGTGAGAGCCAGGAGCATACTATGCTCTCCGGCCTCTTCAAGCGGAGCCACTACAGCGGTAAAGCCGTCGTGGGAAATGGCAGCTATCAGCGGCTTGTCGCTGCGTACTGCATCATCCACCACCTTGTCAGAGGGGTATCTTATCATGTCCATAGGCTGCTCCTTATATGCCTGAGCCCTGGGTCAGGTCGGCTATCTCCTTCTTGAGCTCTGCTATTTCAAGCTGCATACGGCAGAACTCCAGGGAGACAGGGTCCGGAATGTGTATCTGGTCGATGTCCTGGGTAACGGTGTGCTCCGGGAGCTTTTTGCCGTTCATACGGACTACTCTTGCCGGAACTCCCACAGCAGTGGAGTTGTCGGGGATAGCATTGAGGACAACGGCATTTGCGGCTATCTTAACGTTGTTGCCCACCTTGAACGGTCCCAGCACTCTTGCTCCGGCGCCTACGAGGACGTTGTTGCCGAGTGTGGGGTGACGCTTGCCTTTTTCCTTACCGGTACCGCCGAGGGTAGCACCCTGATAGATAAGGCAGTTATCTCCTATGACGGTAGTTTCACCTATAACCACGCCCATGCCGTGGTCGATGAAGAGACCCTTGCCTATTTTAGCGCCGGGGTGTATCTCGATACCGGTCTTGTGCCTTGACCTCTGTGATATCATCCTGGCTATGGTGAACATCCTGCGCTTATAGAACCAGTGAGCTATACGGTAGCTGCGTATAGCCGAAAGGCTGGGATAGGTCAGAAGTATCTCAAAGGCATTTCTTGCCGCAGGGTCACGCTCTTTGATAAGTCTGATGTCCCGTCGTAACTGTTTAAAAAACATAGTCTGCTCCTTTTCTTGTAGAAGGGGATGAAAAAACCTCCGGAGAACAAAGTCTCCGGAGGCGCAGTAAGCACGGTCCCACTCCGATTTATAGCTTGATGCCCGTAACGAGGGAAAACGTCGGAGAATACTTTAAGGCAGAAGCCCTGTTCCTCCCCGAAGCTGACAGCCGCACTTCACTATCTCCGCCTGTACCGTCACACCTGCCCGGCACTCTCTGAAAGGCTGCGAAAAAGCTACTCTGACTGCTACGCTTTTTATCATCATATTCTATAAGATATTATATACCAAAGCTATGGGTTTTGTCAAGAGTTATTTCATAGTGAATGTCTGAACGAGCCGGAGTTTTTCTGTAAGTCCGCACAAAAAAGCGGGAGGCCCTGAGGCCTCCCTTTATTATGTCATTTCCAATGATGTCCGATGATAGAGCAGTTATCAGTCTCTCTTCTTTCTTACAGCGAGACCTGTGATGCCTGCAGCTCCTGCGATAGCTGCAAGTACAGCAGCCGGGAATGTATCGCCGGTCTTAGGGGAATTCTTGCCGGACTTTGCAGTTGTAGTTGTTGCCTTTGCTGCTGTTGTTGTCTTGCCTGTTGTTGTGGAAGCCTTTGCTGCGGCAGTTGTTGCAGCGGTGGTTGCTGCTGTAGTTGCAGTTGTCGCAGATGCTGTTGTGATGTCGCTGTCAGAGGAGCCTGTAGCTGTAACTGTAGTTGTTATAGCTGTTGTTGAGGTGGTGATGTCAGCGTCAGAGTAGCCGGTAGTGGTCATAGTTGTTACAGCAGGCTGTTCCTCAGCAGGTGTTTCCTCAGAAGCAGCAGCGGGTGTTTCCTCAGCGTTTGCAGTGAACTGGTTATTAACTGCGGCATTGCCTCCGGCTAATACGAGTACTGCTGCAAGTGCAGCGATGAATGTTCTTGAATTCTTTTTCATATTTGTCACTCCTGTAAAGTTGATATTACAGGCTTTGGGCCTGTTCAATAAGTACACTCGAAGCCTTCGGAGGAAATCGGACATGATCTTGAAAATTTTTTCAAAAAAATTTTCCGGAGTCTCAAAGGCCCCGGAAAACAGGCAGATTTCAGCAATTATTTTTCTCTGGAGTCATATCTCCGCTCTGAATGAGGCTACTGGCAGACCGTTCTTTCCGAAAAGCGGCACCTCTGCATAGTTGGTCCACAGCCAGCGGACCTCACGGAAGGGACGTTCTGCGGCGGCAGTCAGGAGGATAGTGTCTCCCTGAACCTCTGCACTTGCCGGGACTGTTTTGCCGTCAGCACCTGATAGCTCGAATCCGGTGAGCTCACCACGTACCTCAAAGCCTGTGCAGTTATCGAAGAAAAGCCGCAGGCCGTCTTTTTCATGTACTGCACATCTGAACAGAGGAGGAAGGGTCTCACTGCGGTCAGCAAGGCCGTACACCTCTGAAAGTGCCTGCAAATAGAGCCTGTAGGCTACTGCGGACTTGTCACGGGGATGTATCTCGTTGAACTCTCCGCAGTCAAGGGCAGAGGCAAGTCCGGTATTCTTCACGGTCCTGAAAACGTCGTACTGAGCCTGACGTATCACCGGCCAGTTCTTGTAGTCCGGGTCGGCGGCATAGCGGTGCATGGGGAGCTGTACCAAAAGGAAGGGCAGCTCCTTGTCCTTCCAGTCGCTGCGCCACTGGTCTATCAGCGCTTTCAGCAGGACCTCGTATGTATCCGGGCGGTGGTCGTCGGACTCACCCTGGTAGTAGAGGACTCCGCCAAGTGTATAGGGAGCCACACGGCTTATCATAGTCTCGTGGAGCCCGCAGGGACGCATGGGGTTCATTATGCCGGGAGGTCCGGGATAGCAGTTCTCACCGCACTTTTCAAGTACCTGGTCCCAGGAGATGTCCGGGTCCTCGGCATAGCATTTGTTCTTCCTCTGCTCCCATTCCCACTGGTAGCGGCCGTACTCCTCGTACTCCGCTATCATCTCGCTGTCGGACTTCCCCTTTATTGCCTGGTCATATTCGTCGATATATATGCGGATACGGCTGTCCTGGAGGAGCCTTTCCCTGGGGATCCATGCAGATGCTGAGGTACCTCCCCAGTTGCAGCCGATGACTCCCACTGTGACTCCCAGCCTGCGGCTGAGGTGCTTTGCGAAGTAGTATCCGACTGCTGACCAGGCTCTGGAGTTTTCCGGTGAGGGAGCCTGCCATGAGGACTCGGCCTCAGCTTTGATGAGCTTGTCGTCTGACATCTCACACTTTGGAGTGTAATAGAATCTGACGTTCTCACTGCCGCACTCCGCAAGAGCCTGTGAGCCGTTCAGCTCGTTCTGTAATTCGTACTCCATATTTGACTGGCCGCCAGCCAGCCATACCTCGCCTACTGCCACGTTCCGGAACTGTTTTTTAACAGCTCCTGAGATTATCTCAAGGGTGCAGACCGGACAGGCCTCCATAGGGGGCAGGACTGCCTCCCAGCGGCCTCCGGAAACTATAGCCTCTCCGGAAATGCCCAGCTCCGGGACTCTGACTGTTATCGGCCCCTGACCTTCGCCGCAGGTACCAAATATCCTTACGGGGCGGCGGCGCTGAAGGACCATGTTATCGCTGAATACTGCTGCTGCCTTCATTTAAGACTCCTTTCGGACGTTCTGACAGAGGGTTCAGAAGGACGTCCTTACCACGTTATTTTTCTGTAAGCGGAAATAGAGGTCAAGTCTGGCCTCGTCACGGCATTCCGGCTTTATCATGTAGTACATATAGTGCTCGATGAGGTTGAAGAGCTCGATAGTACGGCCCTCTATCTTGAACTGGCTGAATCCCATCGGGATGTACTTTTCCCAGATGTCTTCGGGACTTATATGAGAGCTCAGCCCCTTTATCTGGAATACGGACCTGCTCATGCACTTGCATCTGAGTATGTCCTCATTTATGTAGTCCTTGTACTTTACGGCTTTACGGAAGTCGAATTCGCCGTTGGGGTTCCTTTTCAGGTGCTCTGCATAGGCGAGCTGTTCTGCACCTATGGAGCGGTAGTGCTCGGACCTGAGCCTGCATCCGGGGTTGCAGCAGGCATTTACCAGCAGCTCGCACTTTTCCTTGTCCGGTATCTTTTCAAGGACGTCGAACTTGTTGTTGAGGTCATAGTCGATAACGACTATGTGGTAGTCCTTGTCCACCTCTTCGTAGAGCTTGTCCGGGTCTGTGATGCGCTTGCAGGTGGAGCTTGTCAGCTTGTAGCTGGGGTAGTTCTTTCTGATGTAGTCCTCCAGTACAGGTGATGCAACGATGACCTCATTGAGGCCGTTGTCTGCAAGGTGCATTATCATGTTGCAGTACTCGTCATGGACGTGCTTTTTCTCCAGCACCGGATTGGTGAAGGTGAATCTCAGGGGGATACCTCTGTTGTTGAATTCCTTGATGACCTGCTTTATGAAGCCTTTGTCGCACTGTCCGTACTGGAAGCGTCCGCCGTTCCAGATAGCGGGGGGAAAGGTGCCGTAGACAGAGGCTATCTCCACTCCCTCCCGGAAGTAGTCCGGGCATTCCTTGAGAAACTCAGCAAAGACGATGTTGAACATGAAGTGCTTGGTGAAGTCCGGAAGGTGAAAACGTGCTCTCATGGCGTACCTCCTTAGCTGAATGTGAGGGCACGGGAGTTCTCCATGCCTTTGAGGAGGGTGAAGCGGGCCTCGTCACGGCGCTCCGGCTTGGCCATGTAGTACATATAGGTCTCAAGGACGTTCAGGGGACTTGCGGTGCGTCCCTCTATCTTGAACTGCTCGAAGCCCATAGGCACGTACTTCTCCCAGATGTCGTCAGGGGAGATGTGAGTGCTCAGGTCTCTTATCTCGAATATGCCTCTCTGTGAGAACGGACATGAGCGGAAGTTCTGGGGGTCGTACTTCTCAACGTTGAATGGAGCGTTGGGGTACTTCTTTATGTGCTCGCAGTAGGCTATCTGCTGCTGACCAATGGACTTGTAGTGCTCCAGTCTTCTGGGACATCCGGGCTCACAGCAGGCATTTACCAGGAACTCTATGTCCTTTTTCCTGGGGAGCTTTTCAAGGACGTCGAACTTGTTGTTGAAGTCGTAGTCTATAACGACGATATGGTAGTCCTTTTCCAGCTCTGCAAGGAGAGCCTCTTCGGTGTCAAGGCGCTTGCAGGTGGAGGAGGTCAGCTTGAACTTTGGATAGTTCCTGCGGAGGTAGTCCTCCAGTATGGGAGAAGCCACGATAGCCTCGTTGAGACCGTTGTTGGACAGGTTCAGTATCATATTGCAGCGGTCATCGCTGAGGTGCTTTTTCTCCAGCATCATATTGGTGAAGGTATATCTCAGAGGGATGCCCTTGTCGTTGAATACCTTTATCACGTTTTTGATGAAGTTCTTGTCAGTCATACCGCCCTGAGTTCTTCCTCCGTTCCAGATGCAGGGAGGGAAAACTCCGTAGAAGGACGCTATCTCAACGCCCTCACGGAAGAGGTCCGGACGGTGGCTGAGCAGTTCTGAGAACATGAAGTTGAGCTTGAAATTTCCCGAAAAGTCGGGCAGGTGGAATCTTACTCTCATAGTTTTCTCCTTATGTCTTGGACAGTGCCGCACAGCTCTGAGCGGTACTGTCTTTGTTGGTATTCTTGAGTGTTCATATAGAGTCACGGGAGCTTTTGTCAGGCATTATCAACACAGTCGCCGCGCTCGTTTGCCACAGTATAACCTGCGGACTCTATCCTTCTCTGCAAGCAGCCGCGGCACTCCGCAGCCTCTTCTCCGGTGCATATCTTGTTGTCGTAAAGGTCGTACTTCTTCCTTACCTTTACCGGCGAAAGGTTAGGCATGACCACGTTGCAGCCGGTCATCAGACCGAGCTCACGGCCGTTGGGAGCGATAGTGCCCAGTGCAGTAGTAGCCGGCAGGAGCACTTTTGGAAAGAGGAGCCTGAGTATCCCTAAGAGTCTCAGGGTAAGCTCCAGTGTACCGCCCTTTTCCTCTGCAAATGGAGTGCTGTGGTGGGGGATGAACGGGCCTATGCCTATCATCTGGGGCCGGAGCTCCTGAAGGAAGCGCAGGTCCTCGATAAGGTGAGCGGTGGTCTGGAAGGGAGCTCCCACCATGAATCCTGCACCTACCTGATAGCCAAGCTCACGGAGAGCAAAGAGACATTCCTTTCGCCTGCTGAGGCTCATGTGCTCAGGGTGGAGCTTTGAGTAGAGCTCCTCTGATGCTGCCTCATGGCGGAGCAGATAGCGGTCAGCGCCGGCATCCTTCATACGTCTGTAGCTCTCATAAGAGCGCTCTCCGAGGGAGAGGGTCACGGCGCAGTCGGGGTACTTCTCCTTTATCTCAGCGATGAGGGGCACCATTACATCGTCGGTGAAGAAGGGGTCCTCGCCTCCCTGCATGACGAATGTCCTGAAACCAAGGCTGTAGCCGTTTTCGCAGCAGGAGAGGATGTCCTCCCTGCTGAGGCGGTAGCGGTCAGCGTCGGAGCTGCTCCTGCGTATACCGCAGTAAAGGCAGTCGTTCTTGCAGTAGGAGGATATTTCGATGAGACCTCTGAGAAAGACCTTTGTACCGTAGTACTTCCGGCGGGTCTCGTCGGCATATTTTTTCAGCAGCTCTGCGGCATCGCTGTCATCGGAGGTGATGAGAGCAGAGAGTTCCTCATCGGAGAGGTCGCCGGAGGTGTACAGCTTTTCGACTATATCCCTCATATCAGCCGCCGAGCCTTATCATCTCGTCGATGCACTTCCTTGCCTGTGTGATGAGCTCATCATCCATGAGTATCTCAAAGGCATCGCCGCCCTTTCCTGCTATACCCAGCAGCGAGCGGTATACATCGGGGAGGGTGGTTATCTTCATATTGTGGCACATTATGTCCTTTGTCACCGGATAGAAGCTCTTCTCAGGACATTCGTACTGGAGATGCTCTGCGATAGAGGTCTCGGTGCCGATAATGAACTCCTTTGCGTCGGACTTCCTTGCAAAGTCCATTATGCCGGAGGTGGAGCCCACGTAGTCTGCAAGAGCAACTACCTTAGGCTGACATTCCGGGTGTACCAGGAAGAGAGCATCAGGATGCTGGGCCTTTGCCTTCTGGACCTCTGCCACAGTTACCTTAGCATGGGTGGGACATCCGCCCTGGAGGAGCTTTATGTCCTTATCGGGGCAGTTTCTTTTTACGAAGTCTCCCAGGTTGCAGTCAGGGATGAATAGTATCTTTTCTGCGTCGAGGGCCTTGACTATTTTAAGCGCACTGGATGATGTTACGCAGACGTCGCAGACAGTTTTGAGCGAGGCAGTAGTATTGATATAGGCAACTACTGTGCGGTCTGGCTCGGCCTGGCGGAGAGCTGATATCATCTCCCTGTCCATCTGCTCGGCCATGGGACAGCCTGCCTCCTTATTGGCGAGGAATACTCTTTTCTGAGGGGAGAGCATCTTTGCTGTCTCAGCCATGAAGTGTACTCCGCAGAAGAGTATGTTCTCGGCATCTGTTTTGGTAGCATCAACGCTGAGCTTGTAGCTGTCACCGGTGAAGTCGGCTATCTCCACTATCTCCCTTGCCTGATAGCTGTGTGCAAGGATAGCGGTGTTGGTCTCTTTTTTCAGTTTCAGGACTGCGTCCTGCAATTCACGTAGCTCCATTATTTTCCTCCTGTTCAAAGACTGCTCTCAGCTATTACCTCTACCTCTACAAGCACGTTCTTGGGGAGAGTCTTTACAGCAACACAGCTCCTTGCCGGAAGTCCTGTGAAGTATCTGCCGTATATCTCGTTGAAAGCAGCAAAGTCGTTCATATCAGCCAGGTAGCAGGTAGTTTTTACAGCCTTCTCAAAGGAAGAGCCTGCTGTCAGGAGAATATGTCCCAGGTTCTTCATTACCTGCTCTGTCTGGTCCTCTATAGTTTCAGCTCTTACGGAATTTGTGGCGGGGTCGATAGCTATCTGTCCGCTGGTGTATACCATTCCTCCGGAAACTACTGCCTGTGAATACGGTCCCACTGCTGCGGGAGCCTTTTCTGTGTGTATTTTTATCATGGTATATCTTTCCTTTCTGAATATAGATCAATAAAGATCGGGTGAATTGATTTTATCTTCAAAGTAGTTGAGATCAGCATCGTCGTCATCGTCCTCGGTAACGGGGGTCATGGATATTGCCCCATATGAGTCTGAGACGTTTTCAAATGCGAAGTATATCGAAACGAATATCATAGGGGTATCCTCGCCGTTTATAGTAGCGTGGCTGACCTCGTATTTTACGGTTGCGGGTCCGTCATAGTCCTTGGATGCGCTGATGCCGTTCCTCTTGAACTCCTTCAGATTAAAGCCGCTGCCTTCAACGCTGAGAGTGGCAGTTTCGTCCTTGAGCTCCTCCGGGATGAGCTGGTAGTCTGCACCGTCATAGTGGAGCACTCCCTCGCCGGATATGGTGATAGGGTCACTTTCAAACTTCTCGTTCAGACCGTCGATAGTGAGTTCCTCGAATTCCTGCGGAACATTGGAGCCTATCCTTGTAGTTCCGTTTACTGTGTAAGTTCCGGCCACAAGTCCCAGGATAGTCGAAGCATCATCACTGCTGACGCTGCTTCCGGTATCGGATACTGATGAGCTTGTGTCCTTGGATGAACTGCTGTCCTTGCTTCCGCAGGCTGCAAGGGGAACTGTGAGTGTCAGTGCAGTAAGTGCTGCCAATAATCTTTTCATGTGAGCCCTCCGTATATCATGCGTTATAGTTGAGCACCTTGAATCCCTCAGCGGCAAGAGCCTGCTTTATCATTTCGATGTGCTCATAGTTTCGTGTCTCAAGAACTATCCTCAGGTAGCAGCCGTTGACTGCAGAGCCCTCGTTAGCTCTTTCGTGGTGTATGGATGTGACGTTTCCGCCCATCTGTGCGATTATCCGTGATACGTCCATGAGCTGGCCGGGCTTGTCGATGAGCTCTATCATCATAGAGTAGGACCTGCCTGACATGAGGAGGCCACGCTTTATCACACGGGAGAGGATGGTTACGTCGATATTTCCGCCTGAGAGCAGGCAGACAGTCTTTTTGCCCTTTATGGGCACCTTGTTGAACATTGCCGCTGCCACCGATACGGCGCCTGCACCCTCAGTGACCAGCTTCTGCTGTTCCATAAGTGCGAGTATAGCGGCTGATATTTCGTCGTCACTGACGGTCACTATGTCGTCCACGTACTCTGAGATTATCCGGAATGTGTTCTCGCCCGGCTCCTTTACGGCTATGCCGTCAGCGATAGTGGAGACCTGGTCAAGACGCTCGATGTGGTTGTCACGGATGGAGTTGAACATACTCGGCGCTCCGGCGGCCTGTACTCCGTATACCTTTATATTGGGGTCAAGGTTCTTTATGGCATAAGCCACACCGGAAATGAGTCCGCCTCCTCCAATGGGGACGATGACAGCTTCAAGGTCCGGTATCTGCTCCAGGAGCTCCAGACCGATTGTGCCCTGTCCGGCAATGACATTCTCGTCGTCGAAGGGGTGGATAAAGGTATAGCCGGATTCGTCACGCTGCCTGAGAGCCTCGGCATAGGCATCGTCATAGACTCCGTCAACAAGGCAGACTTCAGCGCCGTAGCTCTTTGTGGCTTCGACCTTTGAAATTGGAGCACTGTCCGGCAGGCAGATAATGGACTTTATGCCGTTCTTTGCTGCTGCAAGGGCAACTCCCTGAGCGTGGTTGCCTGCTGAACAGGCTATTACTCCGCGTGACTTCTCCTCCTCTGAGAGCTGAGACATCTTGTAATATGCTCCTCTTACCTTGAAGGAGCCTGTTATCTGAAGATTCTCGGTCTTGAGGAATATCTCTGAATCCGGGTTTATCTTTGGTGCGTGTATTACGTCAGTCTCCCTGATGACATTTTTAAGTATATACCTTGCATGGTATATTTTATCAAGAGTAAGCATATTTTTCTCCTTTTAGCCTTTGGCCGAAAGCTCCATATCGCTTCTGAGCTGGTCCACGAACTGCTTTGCAGTCCTGGGGGACCTGCCGTTTCCGGAGGATATGGCGAACTGCTCAGCTTTCAGAGCTATCTCTTCCTCAGGCAGGTCTATGCCATGACTTCTGGCAAGCTCTGCGGCAATGGCGGTATAAGCCTTTTTGTCAGGACGGCTGAAATTTACTCTCAGTCCGAAACGAGCCGAAAGTGAAAGAGTCTCCTGCATAGTATCGTTGCGGTGGATGTCGTCGCCTTCACGGTCCGAGAAGGATTCACGGACAAGGTGGCGGCGGTTGCTGGTGGCATAAATGACCGTATTTCTTGCCCTTGCGGACACTGAGCCTTCCAGAGTTGCCTTCAGTGCACCGAAGCAGTCCTCACCTGAGGTGAAAGAAAGG
>ODAI012528970.1_pt1 | contig 16597 bp, 10 predicted proteins | sample 1539321 | NCBI WGS metagenome assembly ODAI01 (sample SAMN02144231, study PRJEB22623) | gut metagenome | biome: sheep rumen | host: Ovis aries | place: New Zealand | reverse complement strand
CGTTGGCGGGCAAGGAGCGGAGCAGCGTATCTCGACGTCGTCAACGAGTGCGGCGCTGCGGCGCCCAACGGACAGACGGGCGGCGAGACCGAGCACCTGCTGGCCGAGCCCTTGAACGTCAAGAGCCAGTGCACCAAGGCCCTGCGTGCCCTCGCCGTCAACGTGCATGCCGACAAGGCCGGCATAGCGTTTGAGGATGATTACGCCGCTGCGGCAGCGCGCACCGCCTTCGACACGAACGGCGACGGCCTCGTCACCCTGCGCGAAGCCTACGCAGCGGAGCCCGCCCAGTTCGCAGCCTTCAACACGGCCGCAGCCGACGTCGAGACATTTCCCGAGTTCCGCTTCTTCGGCGGCGTCACCACCCTCAGCAGCGGAATGGTCTCTGGCCTCAGCAAGCTGAGGGCACTCACGCTGCCACAGGCCCTCACCACCATAGGCACCAACGCCTTCAACGGCTGCCCCAGTCTTGAGGAGATAGAGCTGCCATACCTGTTCGGAACGCTCCACGAGGGCGCCTTCTACGGCTCGGGCATCCGTGACATCCTCGTCGACGAGAAGAACCCGCTGTGCCGCAGCATCGATGGTGCCCTCTACCTCGACAACACCCTCTACCCCGGCAAGGTGGACCTCATGGCCTATCCCCCGGGACGTGGCGAGGAGGACGCCACGCTCAGTGTTTCCCTCAAGACCATACTCCCTTACGCGATATATAAGGTGCCGCACCTGAAGAACCTCTACATCGACAACTGTCTGCCCGAGGGTGAGATGGCTGTGCTCGAGGAGAACGGCATCGTGCATGAGGAGGCCGGCGACCTCATCCACGTCTACGTCAACGACGGCTCCTTCCACTCACAGCTCTTCCAGGATTACTACAATGATGCATCCTGGGGCGAGTATGATGACGCGGGCTGTCTCGGCATCTACTATCCGCTCAACATCACCAGCGCCCTCTGGGGCACGCTCTACATCGACTTCCCGACGCAGCTGCCCGAGGGGCTGACGGCTTACGTCGCCGATGTCCCCGACGAGAGCGAGGGAATCGTCGTGCTCCACAGCATAGGGCGCCTCATACCGCCCTCCACGCCCGTGGCCATCAAAGCCGAGGCGGCGGGGCTCTATCACCTATATAAATATAATGGTACGTTGCCCATCGTGAACAAATATGACAACCAGTTCGTCGGCAGCTACATCGGGCAGGACGATCAATGGGGCGTGCCCGTCTACCAGGAAGACGCCGCCGAAGGCAACCTGCTCACGCTGGGTCGCAGCGGTGGGGTAGTGGGCTTCTACAAGTACAACGGTGCCGTGATACCGCCCTACCGCGCTTATCTCACGCGCAGCAACCTCATCGGCGTCAGCCATATACGCTTCGGCGCATCCTTCGAGGACGAGCTCGACGGCATCGCCGACACCCCCGGCACGGCGACGGTCACCAGCTCGGCATGGCACGCACTCGACGGGCGCCGACTCACGGAGCAGCCCTCGCGACAAGGCATCTATATCGTTAATGGAAAGAAAATCGTTATCAAGTGATATGAAGAAGAAAGCTTATCGCACACCACTGACCGACGTGCTGCACATCAGCGGCTCATACCTCCTCACGGGGACCACGGAGGAACTTCGCTTTGACCCTCACCAGGGCACCGACGAAGCGCTCGTCAAGCACAACAATGTGAACTATAACGTCTGGAACGATGACTGGAGCAACAATTAGCCATAAGCGCCGCCTCCTCGCCTCACTACTCCTCTTGGGGGCAGCCCTGAACATGAGCGCTCAGGGCTTCAAGCTCTATTTCGCCAACAACGTCACCGATGTCGTCAACTTCAGCGACATCGAATCCGCCACCTCGGGCCTCAACTGGCGAGAGGTACGCGACAAGGAGATTGCCGGCAATATCGTCGAGGTCGACGCCGTGAAGCAGATGTTCGCCTCGCCCGACCTCAAGTACCGGGCGCAGCAGCAGCAGTTCTGGCGGATGCGCGACCACAACCTCCTCTGCTTCCGCATCGACGACGGCACGGGCGGCGCCAACAGCTATCAGGTCGAGGTCGAGGATACCCTCGGGCGTCCGAAGACCATCACCGTCAACAGGTTCTTCTTCCTCAACGTCATGAGGCAGGAGAACCCCATCACCGTCAAGGTCGCCAGCACCGACAACCCCGACAACGCCATCACCTTCAAGTACTACGTCGCCGACTGGGACGATGATAACCTCTACACCTTCCAGCTCGACTCCAAACGACGCCTTGCCGACGAGGTCTATCGCCTCGAGTACCGCTACAGCTACGCCGACGACGAGGGTACCTACCAGGTCGAGTCGCGGCAGCTTGCCTTGCGCGACTCCGCCTTCCAAAGCTTCTACATTGCCGACAACCAGACGCTGCTCGACGTCTTCCTCATGAGCAACGACCACAAGCTGCGGCTCGACAAGTCACGTCTGCACCGTGGCGTGACGCTCGATCCCGACTACGAGCGGACGGTGCTCTCCACACGTTTCACGCTGGACAAGCACGAGAACCGCGAGCTCGTCAACTTCAACTGGATAGGCTCGGGGCTCTATGAGCGCTTCGACACGCTCTACCTCAACATCATCAACGAGCGTGGAGCCGCCGTCACACGGGCTACCATACACGTCGACGCCGTCGACCAGAACGGCAACAGCACGGGAGTCACCGACGTCAAGTACCTGGGCTACAACCGCTTCAAGAAAGCGCACCTCATACTCACCCACGGTAATCCAGCTTACGTCGAAGTGCTCGCCACGGGCTACTGCCCGGCTGTCTACCGCTATACAGGAGCTGCCGACGCCGAGGGCATCGTGGACCTCAAGCGCTGCAACGATGTCTTCATGCTCTTCGACAACCCCGCCGACGACAAGACCATAGCCATCAGCAGCCAGCACCTCTACACGCTCAACGACACACATAACGTCGAGGTGCGTTTCGGGCGCGACTACAGCATCTGCGATATCGCCGACTACGACCTCTCGAAAGTCGTGCAGGCCGACACCGTCACGTATATGGAAGACGCCGGCAACGACTGGCCCAAGACACTCGACGGACGCGTCGTGGAGCGTCTCGCACAAGCCGAGTTCGTCTTCTCGAGCGAAGCATCGGCGGACGCCTACGGCACCACCCTCGTTGCCATCGACACCGAGACGGGCGAGGAACATCTCTCGCGATGGCCCGACCTGACGACCGTCTATGCCCGCAACCACCCGGGTTTCACCCGTGACTACTACTTCGCCAAGTTCAACCTCGTTGACGTCATACCGCACAACACCATGTGCAGCCTGCGGCTGCAGGCTGGGGACAAGACCTTCGAGCGTTTCCCCTACCTCCGCAACCTGCACATCGAACGTGAGCGTGTCAAGCAGGAAGCCGAGAATCACGTGAAGGATAAGGTCATGAACCAGGGCGACGACTCGCCGGCCCATGCCTTCGCCGACCAGGGCGTGTCGATGAATATGCCCTTCGACTTCAAGATGAACCTCGGCCCACTCTTCAAATTGAGCAGCAGCATCAACTACGATATGCTCAAGCAGAAACTCACGGCTACGGTGAAGATCAACTACAAACGACAGGATGACGATGACATCAGCCCGACGTTCACAGCGATGCGCCAAGAGGCGAAGGAGTTTTTGTATGAAGACCCACTCGCGGGCAGCACCAAATACAAGGACAAGAACCGCAACACCTACAACAATGTCGGTGACACCCGCAAGTTCGACGACTGGTTCACGAAGGAGATGGACGACATCTGCTCCGTCGATATCAACAAGATCGGTCTGGGCTTCTTCGGCAGCGGCAAGGTCAAGGCCAGCTTCAACCTGGAGACGCTCATCAAGAAAGACCTCCAGAGCTCGGTCTATCTCGAAGAACTGTCGGGAACGATAGGCTATGGTCTCTGTGTCGCCTTCCCCAATATGCTCGAATCGTACTTTACGTCGGGACCCGTGGCGTCGCTCCTCAGTAATATTCCGTTCTTCCACGTCGGCGGCGTCTTCGAGGCTTCCGTGCAAGGTGACTTCGGCCTCAAGACCTTCAACATGAAGTATCCCATGTCGTGGGAGAACTTCGGCGCTTTCTTCACCCTCTCGGCCAAGATTAAGTGCGGGCTGTGGGCGGAGCTCTGTATGCCCTCAAACCCCGTCTTCGCTGCTAACCTCGGTCTCCGCGGAGGCGCCAAGGTCGGCATCATGGGTGGTTTCGCCACGCCCTTCCAGTCCGACCGCTTCTGCCTTGGCATGTATGCTATGGCCGGCATCGGACTCGAAGCTTATGCCAGTGTCCGTGCTCTCGGCTTCCAGTGGTCAGGACGCGCCAACGCCTATCTCGCCAAGCAGTTCTACTATCCCAACGACGGCACCAACCCGTTGCACCCCAGCTTCCCCTATTGGCTGACCGACTCCAAGGCCAAGACCATCGCCGACAGCTACCGGCGTCTGCCCGCCATCGAGCAGGATAACTTCGGCTTCACCCTCGTCAACGATGTCGCCGCCGACGCCAATCCTCATTTCGTCGACGAGTACCACGTCGTCTACAACGACCTCGCCGACCCTGCCGACTACAACGACGACAGAGTCAGTCTCGTGCAGTTCGATGATGCCTCCGTGCAGCAGATCTCATCACCCGGCTACGCCGCACGAAACCATATGCGCTCCAAGCGCAATCAACACGAGATTGTCGTCTACGAACAGCTTGCGCGAACCGTTGACCCCGCTGAGATACAGGCCGACCATGCCGTGGCCAAGACCAACGAACTCGCTGCGGCCACGCAGATCGTAGCGGCTGTCAGACAAGGCAACGGCGAGTGGAAACATTTTGCCGTGACGCACGACGACGGACTCGTCGACTCACACCCCGTCGTGACCATACAGGATGACGGCAAAGCCGCTTGCGTCTATCAGCACGGCACGATCACATCCTTCGATGACACCATGCCCGAGGACTCCGTCTACAGCAATGCCCTCAACGGACAGCTGCTGCTCACCGTGTTCGACGGCGCGCAGTGGTCACAGCCCGTCGCGCTCTTCGACATCTCGGCTGACGTCACAGCCTCTGACTACGACCTGATGATGCGCAACGACACCGTGCTCGTCGGCACGACACTCGTCAGCGCCCCCCTCGACCCAGAACGCCGAGAGAGTCGTTTCGTCTACTCATCAGTCGACCTCGCCACGATGACAGTAACCCAGAAGGCGGAGACGCTGAAGCCGTCGCGCTTCTTCATGAACCGAGTCGGGCAGCACGCCGTCATAGCCATACTCCACGAGAAGACCGACTCGCTGCGTGACATCTACGTCAAGACGCTCTCCATGAACGGTTATGCCGACGGACTCATTGGCGCTGACATCGGTGCCAACTACTGCACGCCCAACCGCATCAAGATCATCACCGACCGTGCCGCATCCGGTGTCGACCACTTCGCCATACTGTGGACCGAGGTCACCAACAACGCGCACCTCGAAGATGGCAGCGAGTCGTTCAGCGATACGCCGCGCAACGTGCTTAACGCCTCGCGCATCAGCCTGAAGCCCTCACCCTTCATCACAGCACCCCTCACCGTGGGCTCTGACCGCGACAGCCTCACCATCATGGACTTCGACGGGATGCTCGACGACGCTCGCATAAAAGTCGTATACTCACTCGCCGACATCGAGTCGGGAGCAGCGCTGGTCATGGGCAACGAATGTGCCTTCGTCAACAGCTTCGACTACGACATAGGTTACGCCACACAGGCGTTGCTCGGCAGCCCGACGCTGCCCGTCAGCGTGGTGGTGGCTAACACGGGAACAAGCTCCATACGTTCCGTGACAGCCGACATCAACGGCGTCGTCTTCGACATCCCCGACTCCTACGTCGCCCCCCTGCAGAAGCGCACCTTCGTCGTCCAGTACCCCATACCCGAGGACTTTGACGGTTACATCACCAACGCCGTCACCGTGGACTTCGACAATGTCTTCGGCGCGCAGTACCACCCCCGCCGCCGCAACATCAATATGCGGCGACAGACCAAGTCGGTCGCTGAGCCGCAACGCATAGCCATCGAGGACGTCAGCCTGCGACTGATGCGCCACACCGTCGGTGACAATGTCAACACGTACCTCGTAGAGCTCACCGACAACTCGCCCGCCGGGCTCAAGGCGGGTAACGCCATACACGTCGGGCTCTACCCCCACCCGTCCATTATCGTGCCCGTCAGCGATCAGGCCGAGACCATCGTCACCGCCGCCGACTTCACCGACTACGGCGGACGGCGCGTAGCCTACGCCACCGTGACACTTCCGGGTGTTAATGCCCAGGCTCACGCCTACCTCACGGCACACATCTTCGACACCACACGTACCGACGATGACGGCCAGCACCCTCAGGTCCTTAACAACAGTGCTGAGGATAACGCGCACTACGTCGCTCTGCTGCCTCACCACAACCCCGACGTGATACGTGAGCTGCGCGAACAACCCTCTGCACACACCAGAGTCCGCATCACCACCGCCGACAACGGCATCACGTTGCACCGCCTGTCCGCCGGCGCTCACGTCCGGGTCTTCAACGCCCAAGGCATACTCGTCTACAGCAAGAAGACGTCCGACACCGAGCTCTTCGTGCCACTGACCCATCACGACACTTACCTCATCAGCACGGGCAGCGAAATACTCAAGATGACCTTCTGAGCCTTCTGAGGTTTCGCGACCTCTTGTGCGTCCGTGTCATACCTTTTATATGATTAACGTGAGTTCGGTATAAGAAATATGCTTGAAAAATTGTAGGAGTGCGAATTGCTTTGTATCTTTGTAGCTGCTAAACAACAAGTTACAATCAATCCACACTCCTATGACGACTGCAAAAATAATTGAATTTTTTTTCTCGACGAATTCTGCAAATATTTTGAGCCAGAACTTAAAAAACGTGCGATTTCCACCTCGCTCTCTGGTATCCACGGGCACTCGTGCAGACAATCGTGTCACCAGCTCCTGTCGGGTGAGCTGTTGGAACTGGCTTGTCAATGCGTTGTAGCGTGCTATTACCTGTTCAAACAGCATGCGCTGAAATGCGCCAATATGCTATCTTCACGAATGAAGGCATAAGGCATCTGCTGATAGAAAGCGGCCATGAAAGCATCTCGAATCTTCTCTGGGGGTATGCCATTTTGGAATTGTGCGACAGCATCTTCCAGTCCTTCACTTGATAGCTGGCTCAACTGATCTGTGAATTGTTGCCATTGTGGCAGCAGGCTGAGGTTGGCATTTCACTGCTCGTCAGCTTCTCAATCAGCATCTTACCCGATGCCAGCTCTTGCCTGAGTCCCATATCCTAAACGATTATTCTAATGTAATGCTACCACTTCGCTTTCGCACATAGTTGTAGCGATCCGTGTAGATGATCATTTCATCGCCTTGCGGCATCAGATCCAAGATGTGATAGCCGTTGGGCGCTGTCCAGTACTGGGCAAAACTTGAACCCCCGATAGAACAGACTTGCAGCTGTCTATTATCAGATGGATTGATGCGAAATATATATGTTCCGACTTTACAGGATTGTGCCATAATACTAATTATTTTTTGTCGAAGTTTAGCTTAATCATAGTGCACCACAAACAATCTGTTATCATGAGTCAGCGAGAGATCAATCATAGCAGCCCATGAATCCGCAGATGATGAAAATCAATATAAGCAGACCGCCAACAGCCATGCATCCCAACACAATCATTGTGTTTTTTTTGTCTCCTGCAATTTTCTCCTCTATAGCCTGTTTTGCCTGTGCTATCTGCTGTACAACCAATGGGTCATGCGCGAATGAAGTCTGTGCCTTGGAAATACATTCTTCCAACTTGCTTTTATAGACCGCTGGCAGGTTGATGTTTTGGTTACCAGACGTCTTCATTCCAGTTTGCAACAGAATCATTAGCTCCAGATAGTCTTCCTTGGTGGTAGGTATGGGGAAGGATGAGACGGCCATGCTGATGGCGGCGATCTTGTCGGTAATTTGCGAATTGGCATTGATGTCATTCAGCTGTTGGGCCAGTTCCTTGGCCGTGTTGTTGGCCTTGATGCCGCTGAACGCATAACCGCACGACAGACATTTGGCGATGCCTGGCTCAATGGGAGCACCGCAGTTGGGGCACTTGACGACCTTGCCGTGCCACGTCTCGCGCTTATTCTCCTCTGGCTGTTCCGCTGCCATCTTGGCTTTCTGCTGCTTTTGCAGCATCGACTGGATATACACTTCCAGTTCGTCGAGGTCAATACCTTCTTTCTCTGCGCGCTTCACAAGCACGCGCTTCTCTTGTTCTGTTAAGATACCGTCTTCGATTGAAGCCGCTATCAAAGCTTCCATTTCTTTTGAAAACATAGTTTTATTATCTTAGATACATTATTTATAATTGTCTTTACAAACTTGGTATAGGCGGCATACCTGCTCAATCTTCTGTACCTCAGCATCTATATAGACGTCTGTCTCATCGCGGTCAAGGCCCATACCTTCTGCTTTCTTCAAAATCACTGCGCGCTCCTTATCTGTCCGCAGTCAGTTAAATACTCTTGGATGAGGGCATTCAGCTCCTCAGGAATTAATTGTTTGCCATAATTTTTAGCTGTTCGTAATTATGTATTTGAATATCTTCAAACCTCGCTTCCTGGACATTTAAGGTTTGCTTAATAAGTCTCTCAACTCTTTTTCAAAGTCAAAGTATGATTTAGCAGGATGCCGATTACCACCTACGCTCCACGTATTAATAACATAGATGTCATCTTTCCTGAATATCCTATAATATCTTTTTTTATCACATGGCTGCCAACCTTTATCCTTTACATACTTGCCTGTGGATAGTTTCAACATATCTGTTATCTCACAAAAGCCTAATTCCAATAATACCATACCAAACTGCTTGCCGATACAGATTGCTACATTGCCTGTTCTATTAATGGCATTGATAAGCGGAGAGACAACGGTGTCTTGAATATGCTGAAGTGCTTCTGGCCTCTTGATGACTTTTTCAAATTTAGTATCTTTCCAAGTCTTGGAGTGCCAGCCACAGAGCTCCATCACAAATGGACAGGCACCCTTTACACTGGTCCAACTCTCAATCCACTCTTGCTTTTTCTTCCACCAGACTGATCCCTGATATCCATCTATAGATTGACAAATCTCTTCACTACAATTATTATAGATAAGAGGGAAGGGCTTTGCTATATCAGAATACTTATGCCTATATACATAATTGATGAAAGTGTGTTTATTACTACATGTAGCGTAAGACTTGCTTGTAAACGGGTTGTTGTCAAATCCACCAGCTGGATTATAATTAATTATTATAACAGAGCCCTCTTCTGGGTATCCCCAAAAGGGTTCGGGAATGTCATCTTGAGATATTTTGCTGTTGTTATTCAGCCAAACATCATATTCTTTTTGGTATCCTTTGATAGTACAGCCTTTTTTGCCTAACCATTCGTCGATGACACAATCCCAATACTGAATATAATGATTTAAATCCATATCATTGCAGTTAGTTAATGATAAATATATCGATAACTTTTACATTCCCGGCATAGGCGGCATACCTGGCATCTGGGGAACTGCGTTCATGAAGAGCGGTTGCAACTCTTGCACCTGTCCGGCAAACGCCCAGTTGGGCATGCCCTGCTTCCAGACGTAGGTCTGCTGCGTGAGCTGGCCCTGCTGAACAAGCTGTTGCAATTGATTCCAGTCGAAAGGACCAGCCTGCTGTCCGTTGACACCTACCATATAGCTCACCTGTGGGGTAGCCTGCTTCTGCATCCCCGGCATCTGCGGGGTAGCGCTCAAGCCCAGGGCTGAGCCCATCTGAGGCTGTTGCTGCTGACGGAAAGCATTAATGCCATTGTCGGTGGCATTATTGAGCACACCCGCATTCAGGTTGGCCTGATGAGCACCGAGGAAGGTCTGTTCCGTCTGCAGGCGGCTGGCACGCTGCATCTCCTCGCGCTGAATACGCATAGTCTCGCGCTGGTTCTCAAGGTTCATGTCCTGAAGCTGTTCCTGCCCGCCAAGTTGCAACTCCTGCTGGCGGCGCATAGCATCGAGGCTGAGGCTTGACTGCATCTTCAGCTGATCCTGATTGAGCGAGTTCTGTAGGTTGAAGTTCGAGATGTTAGCATCGTGCTGAGCCAGCACGCGTTCTTTCTCCAGATCGGCCGTCAATGCCTTCAGCTCACGATAGCCATGACTGCTCTTGTCAATCATGATATTGGTGATGTCAATACTGCGAACAGTAATACCAAAGAGGCGCTCAATCTGTGGGGACACCTTTGCCTGCACCAGTTCGCCAATTTCTAAGATCTTTCGCTCCAGCTGTACCACAGGAATCTGTGCATCGGACGGAGCATTAGCCACCACTCCCTTGACAAACTTGGTTACCTGACCTTTCAGCTTGTTTTTGAAGGTTTCGTCGCTGTAGTCCTCGTTCTTGTTGAGCTGATGGAACAAGTCCATGTCGTCGATGCTATAGACGATAAAGCCATGCACAGACACAGGACAGCCATAGTCAGTAAAACGGGGATCGAACACATCAAAATAAGGTACGGCAAAATTTACCTGACTACCTTTCGACAGATTGCTGAGGTTTGTAAGGTTGTTACGTTCTACTTCAAGCTTAGCCTGTTCGGCTGCTCTCTTTTTTTCTTCTTCCACTTCTTTGGAAGACTTAAATCCAAATAATGACATAATATTATTTTTTAAAGATTATCGTTTAATGTTGTCAAGGTTTCTTTTCAGGGAAAGGTGGAGGTGCGGATATCCCGAGCCCCATTTGCTGTGCGGCTTGCAAAGGGTTGAATCCCTGCATTTGTGCAAGAGTTACATTTTGAGCATTGAACTTGGGCACGGGCGGCACCTCCATCCTTGGCATCTGCGGGGGCGTTGTTGGCATAACAGGTGCTTGAGGCGGACAGAGCTCGCGCAAGGTATAATCTACGTAGAATTGGAACCACGCTTCGGGATGCTGTTCGTCGAGCATGGCTTCCTTCACGGCATACCACATGGCACTGAGGGGTTCGCTCATTCCCAGTTCCTGTGCTTGCATGAGTTTTTCCTGCATTTGAATAAGATTGTATTCTTTTTGCCCTTCTCGTCGATATTCAGACAGATTGTCTATCGCCATGAGCAAGGCCAAGTCGCCCTGAGGTGCACCGAACCCGCCCATGCGAGGCAAAAGCACGGTGGCATTATTGTCTTGCCCCAACTTCACATAGGCCACATGTACCCAGAACAACTGCCAATAGTTATCGGTACGCGCATTGAGAAAAGCAATGGCTGCCGACTCAGGTTTCAGTGAAGCCTGCAGCATGTGGAAATAGAACTGTATTTTGGCATCAGGAGAGGTCTGGGCTATTTGTTCCAACTGGGGTAACCGTCTCTTAAGAATTTCCACCTGATTGGAGTTTACGGCATTGAACACTTCCCCCACCAGTTGCTGTGACAGAAACTCCGAACCCTGTCCGCCTTGCATGGCGAGTGTGGTACGGCGAACCAAATCTATCATCTGCATGGCTCGTTGGGGCGCAATATTAAGCTGTGCGGCCATAACATTCAGTTCGGCCAGCTCCCGTTGTTCAAGCACTCCGTCGGACAAGCGCTCCTGCACAGCTTGAAGGAACAGGTTCTCGTTTTCCTGCTGTATTTCCGCCTTCGTCTTCTGGGCTTCATAGACGGTGCTGTTGTTGACCGTTTGGCTATTATCAATTGTAGTATTGCTGGTATTCTGAATGTTGTGTACATCGTGCGAATCACTCGTATGCAGACCTCCGCTGATAGCATTGGCATCGCCAAGGTTGAGGCTGACACCAATTTTCGCAGGCTTCTCTATCAGCTTCGTTCCACATGTTGGACAGAAGTTGCCATCGAATTCTTTCTTGCAATCAGGACAATACATATTATATATATAATAAGGTATAATTATTTTGTTCTGAAAACTCTGGTAACGATTCCCTCGGTTGTCACCTCCACCATTGACTTCTGGGCAAAAGGCTTGCTCTTGTCCACATAGGTATAGCAGTAACCTCTCTGGCTGATGCCTTTGCGGTCAGAGAGTTCGAACGAATCGACATGGTCGAGCCAGTGGGGGGCCAAACCAAGGGCATCATAAAGATGTTGCTGCACCTGATCGTGTATGGCAGAGAGATTATCATCGACTAATCCGCGTACTTCATCGAGCATCGCCTGCCCTTTGTGGTCGTTCTTGAAAAGCACACACTGTATGCGCTTCCGCTGGATGGGAGCCACGCGCTTGTGCTGTGGCAATACAGGGAGGACATGACATTCCTCAGCTTTTTGCAATACTTCATCTTTCTGTTGCATGCGCAGCATGGGGTTGCCGTAAAGTGAGAACATCATCATGGTGGCCATGGAGAAGTCGTCGCGCTCCATGAAACGGAAGGTATTGAAGTATTCGAGCTTGGCGCGCATCATAGCTTCGCCAACAGGCAGACCACGGAATTGCTCCATACAATAGATGGGCATCAGATGTTCAGAGCCCGATCCTTCATGCACCTCAACCCCTTCGGGTACATCCAGCTCGGTCATAGGTACGGGGATGAGCGAACCGGCATAAAGCAGGAATCCGTTGTCATACAACGCAGAGAGCAGCATGGAATCATCACGTTCAAAGCCATGATAGCGGGCACCGTAGCATGCCACGGTGTTGAGTACTTGAGCTTCTGATTTCGCGAGCATCTCAGTGCTGAAGGCTTCACCTCGATCGTTGTAGAAGCCTGACATGCCCCTGCAGCCTGCTCCATGAAGGTTGAAGAGCAGCATACCGCATTCATCCAAGGTGTCGATGACGGACTCCATGCTGTCTTTATCCTCCACACTGACAGGCGGACTGACATACATGCCATCCTGCACCATGTCCGGATCATCGGCATGGGAGACAAGAGGCAGGTGTTCCGACATGGTCTTGCTGGCAGGGAGCCAGGAAGCATTAGCCTCCATCATGACTGTTTCCACGTTAAGCCCTTCATCGTAGTGCTCAGAGCAACGATTAAAATAGTCGCCTAAATCATCGGCCAGAGATGTCTCCATCTCGCCGTCTTCCAGTGGCAAGCGCGAGACGTTGTTGCGCACATAATCTTCCGTAATGGTACGGTCGCCTCCATCCCACAGGTCGCTGAAGAAATTTCCTCCAAAGCAATAGCTCATGTCGCATGGTATGCGACCATCGTCGCTGCTGCCAAAGACATCTTCCACCATGGGGATGGGAATGACATCATCGCCACCAATGATGAATACAGGTATTTCAACCCCATGAGGAAGGTCGTATTCCTGCATGAAATCTGAAATGGCTTCATTATAGTCAAGCCAGAATGGCTCGTCGTTATCTTCTAAATACTCAGGAGCGTCCAGAAGATACCATTCCATGCCGTGTTCCCTGGACTGCTCGCGGAACGACTCGATAACAGCTGTTACCTCATCCTGTGAACTACCATATTTTTTTGCAAGCTTATGTGTATCGGTGAAGATTATGCCAACAAGTTCCCCTTCTGCAGGTTTTTCATAGGAAGATGCCTCTTCGACATATTCATGCTCATCTTCACCAGTTTCAAACCGTGTGCCACAGTTCGGACAGAATCGGGCATCGGCATCAACTCTTGTGCCACATTCGGGGCAGAACTTGAATGCATCCGCAGCTTCTGTACTGATGGTGGTTCTCGATGAATGTCCGCTTATCCCGAATCTCGACAGCTGACTGTCGAGATTGGATTGCAACTCGTTAAGGTATTCGTCAATGTTCATCTCGCACGACTTTTACATTCTATTTCCACATTCCCCGCAGAACATTTCGCCTTCAGGTACCTCGGCACCACAAGCGGGGCAATGGCGCAATTGTGGAGCAGTAGGTTGAATGGGTTCCTGAGGCTGCTGTATCTGTTGCTGATAACCCTGCTGTGGAGGCATCTGCTGGAAATTCTGTGGGGCACCTCCCATTGCTTGTGCAAAACTTTGAGAGTCTGTTTGATGGGCTCTGGTAGTGTAATTGAGTGACTGATTGAGTGTGTGGTCCATGCGGTTCTGCTGGCGCTGCGCATCCTGACGGTATTCATCCGCACGTTGTTGCTGGTCTTCAAAACGCTGCTGCTGGAAGGCTTGCTGCTGCTGGCCAATACCCATCATGCCCTGCTGCATCATATGAGCCATCTTCAGCATCATCTCTTGACTCTGACCGCCTTGCTGTTGCTGCATCTGGAGCATCTGCTGATAGAGTTCCTTCTGCTCCTGCTGTTGCTTCTGAAGGAGTTCGTTCTCCTTGACTGAACCGAGAGCCTGGGCAAAGGCCACCTGTCCCTCGCCAGAGAGTTCGGCGGCACGCTTGGCCATGATCTGTTCGGCTGTCATATTGGCCTCCACATTGTCGCGGTTGATGGCAGCCTGAGTATCCATGCTGTGAATTGTTTCAGTAGAACGATTCTGTTCTTGCTGTTCTTGCAGTTCGGCATCCTTCATGGCTCGCATGTTACGCATGGCGATGTCTGCCTTGCGTCCCAACACATCCACGTCATCGAATTTATCCTGGCGATTTAACTCATGCTCGCGCAGACGCTGTTGCCATTCGGCCTCGCGCTGGCGTTCCTGCTTTTGCCAATCATAGTCTTCTTCGCGAATATGTTTCTGCCAAGCATATTCGTCTTCTTGCTGTGTGCGTCCCCATTGGCGGTTGTACTCTTGCTCCTCGTGCATCCATTCACGCTCGCGTTCCTCATCTTCGATGCCCCAGTTGCGGCGCCGCTGAAGGTCTTCACGCTCCCAGTCATGGTCTTGCTTCTGGTCGTCGAGTGCCCATTGAGCGTGTAGGCAGGCATCGTCCACGCTCTGCTGGTGCTGGATACGCATAATCTCAGTCACCGAGTCGCGCTCTATCTTATTGTGGACGAGTGCGTCTTCAAGGGCTGCCATTTCATCATCCTTGACGAGGCGGCTTTTCTTGATATCGATGAGTGCTTCGTATTCCTCTTCCTGGCTCTTAGCTTCGCGAAGGCGTTTCTGAGCATTGAGCAAGAGGACGAACTGCTCCATCTCGTCGTCATGCAGCAACTTGTCCTTATTGATTTGCTGAAGGGCGTAGCGCAGTTCCTCTTCGCTGGTGGCACGGTCTATCTCCTGTTTGTTGGTCTCGGCGGCCAAGCGGTTGCGGAACTCCCCAGTACGTTGCAGATAACCCAGTTCCTGCTCGCTGCAATAAAGTTCGCGTTCTATGGCACGGAAGCGCTCAAAATCGGCGCTGCTGTCGGTAATCTGGAGTACACGCTCACACTGGATGCCAAAGAGTTGTTCGTTGATGGTCTGCTGGATGCGAACCTTCAGATTGCTCTGGACGGGCTCGGGCAATCCTGAGACCTCATAGTCCAGATTGCGCAGCATCTGCCGGAGGGTGTTCTCAACTACGGGAGAAAGCATCTGCTCAAATTGCATCGTGGTGGCAATATTCTTGTCGGCCAGATAGTTGGTGGCAAACTGGTGAATATCGTTGATGCGGAGCTGCAGGGAAACTCCTACGTTCACATCCACAACCTTCGTTGGAATGACATAAGGGGTGAAAGCTAAATGGCCATCCGCCTCCTTGGAGCCTGCAAAGGTCATCGTGATGTAACGTTCGCTTACAATATATACGGAGAGGATGGGGACCTGAGTCGCCTGACTGAGGATACGGGCATAGTCGAGTTTGCGTTTTTCGACTTTTTCCTTTTTCTCATCCTTCTTTTCACCGAAGATAAGACGGCTTACCCAGCGTCCGGCGCGGCCAATTTCTCCGACGATGCCTAATTCACGGAAGGTAGGTTCTTGTTGGCGACGTAGCTCACGGGCCTTGCGCTCATTCTCGTCAAGTTCCTTCTCGGCCTTCTCTATTGCTGCCTTGATAGCCGCTTTTTCCTCTTCGACAGATTTGTAGAATTGATAGGCTCCGGCAGCCAGCGTGGCCGCCAGTTCTCCATTGGCAAAGATGATAGCCCGACAGCCTTCCTGGACGATGATGCCTTTGAGCTTCTCAATCTCTTCAAGTTCGCGCTCGCTGATCTTTCGGGCTATCTGTCCGGGTTGGATACTCCATATAGCGCGGCCGCGGACGACATCAACACCATCAATAGCCTCCTGATTACGACGATTACGTGCCCGTTCGGCCTCGCGCTCTGCATTCAGTTGAGCCCGCTCTGCGGCCTGCAATCCTTGTTGTGCTTCATCAATGACGCCTTGGTCTGCTTGGGCTTGTTGACGGATGGCTTGCTGTTGCTGGCGTTCAATGTCGCGGTTCAAGGCACCGCCTGTTATGGCATTTGCAACAGCACGAACGCCGTCCGTGAACCAACCCTTCTGGCCGGATGAACCTTGGGACGCAGCAGGTTGATGCTGTGCTTTTACGCCCAGCGGCGTTCCGCATTTCATGCAGAATTTCTGACCGGGTTTGATGGGGTTGCCGCAATTGGGGCAAACACTTGATGCTTCAGTAGATGATTTTGCAGCGGACTGCTGGGGCTGGACATTGAGGGGAGTTCCACACTTCATGCAGAATTTCTGGCCTTCTCTAACGTCGTTGCCGCATTTCGGACATTTAGGCATAATG
>ODAI013963863.1_pt1 | contig 16599 bp, 16 predicted proteins | sample 1539321 | NCBI WGS metagenome assembly ODAI01 (sample SAMN02144231, study PRJEB22623) | gut metagenome | biome: sheep rumen | host: Ovis aries | place: New Zealand | reverse complement strand
CTTTAACTATGAACTATGCACTATGAACTATGCACTATGAACTATAAACTATGAACTATGCACTATGCACTATGAACTATGCACTATGAACTATGAACTATGCACTATGAACTATGCACTATGAACTATCTAAACTTTCATCTTAAAGATACGCGCACCGTATGGAGCAACGACAACATCGATGGAGTGTTCGCCAAAGACGCCCGTATGTATGATGTCGCCAGTAAACACGTCAAGCACGTCATATTCCTTACGCTCGATACCGAAATAGTCGATAGCATGATTGGGGATAACTATCTCACAATTGGCTGGCTCACCAAGGAAGTTGACTATTATGAGCATATTCTCGTCGTCCTTCTGGCGCATGAAAGCAAACTGATTGTCGGCAAGATGCTGGTTGACATACATAAGGTCGAAGAAGTCGCCATCCGAGAGTGCCTTCTCCTCATTGACGAGGTTGAGCATGTACCTGTATATCGCCTCAAGCTCACGCTGACTGGATGTGAGCGACTGACGACTAAAGAATCCTCGACGGATGCTCTCTACTGACCAATAGTCGAAGATGGTGGTCCTGCCGTCCTTGCCACTAAAGCCCTCTGCGTCCATCCCTGCTTCGCCAAACTCCTGTCCTGCATAGAGCATGAAAGGATTGGACTGCAGCATCAGACTGACAATAAAACCTGGTACTGCCCGCATGGGATCGCCCACAAAGAAGTCGCTGGCAATGCGCTGCTCATCATGGTTTTCCAAGAAGTAGAGCATGTGGTCACTTATATCATTTGTCTCCTGCCATCTGTACGAGATGTCTCCTGCAGGACGTTTGCCACATACGATATCACGCATGCTGTCATACATGCCCACCTTGTCGTAGAGCCAGTCAAAACCAGCCTTGATATAGTTACGATACTGGGCAGGATTGTATACTTCGCCTATGAACTTTATGTCAGGATAGGCAAACTTCACCTTATCAGTAGCCCAATACCAGAAAGCTGCGGGCACCATCTCCGCCATATCACAACGGAAAGCATCCACACCCTTGTGAGCCCAGAAGAGCAGTATGTCAGTCATCTTATGCCACGTGTCGGGGATGGGGTTGAAGTGCTCAGATCGCCCTCCAGCATCACAATAATCGACACCGTAGTTAAGCTTCACCGTCTCATACCAGTCGTTACGACTGGGACGACATGAGAACTGGTCGTTGCCTGTAGCCTTAGCGGGAGTCTCGGTGTAAGCAGAAGTGAGAGGTGCGGAATCAATGCCGCTCAGATCCAAAGGCTGACCCCAACAATAGTAGAAATTGTTCTTTACGGAGAAATGCTTTGTAGGGTCGTCGTCCTCACCTAAATCCTTGATACCCTTCGGCTTGCAAATAGAATGATATTGGCGTGCCACATGATTGGGAACAAAGTCGATAATCACCTTCAGACCTGCCTTATGGGTACGCTCTATGAGAGCCTCGAACTCCTGCATACGCTTGTCTACATCAGTAGCGATGTCGGGATCGACGTCATAATAATCGGTTATAGCGTATGGCGACCCTGCCCTACCCTTTACCACCTGCGGGTTCTGACGGGGTATGCCGTAGGCAGAATAGTCTGTAGTGGTGGCGTGACGAATGATTCCTGTATACCACACATGAGTTACCCCCATCTCTTTGATGCGACGAAGCACTCTGCTGTCGAAGTCATTCATCTTTCCGCAACCATTCTCCTCTATCGTACCATTCTCCTTACGGGTAGTATTCCGATTGCCAAAGAGACGCGTAAAGACTTGATAAATAATAGGTTTCATGACATTGAACGTTGAACGTTGAACGTTAATTCAACTATGAACTATGCACTATGAACTACTCAATTCCGTGGGCTGACACTTCCTTGGCGATACGGCCAATCATGCCCTGCAGAGCCTTGCCTGGACCACATTCTGTGAAATCGTCAGCACCTGCGGCAACCATATTCTGCACACTCTTGGTCCAGCGTACAGAACTGGTGAGCTGAGCTATCAGGTTAGCCTTGATCTCAGCAGGATCGGTATGTGGCTGGGCGTCAACATTCTGGTATACAGGACACTTAGGAGCAGCAAACTCCGTCGCCTCAATAGCTGCCTGAAGCTCATCCTTGGCTGGCTGCATCAATGGCGAATGGAAGGCTCCGCTCACTGGCAGAGGAAGGGCACGCTTGGCTCCTGCCTCTTTCAGTTTCTCACATGCTGCGTTGACAGCCTCCACCTCACCAGAGATGACCAGCTGACCTGGGCAGTTGTAGTTGGCTGCTACGACGATACCATCGATGCTCTCGCATACCTCCTCTACCTTCTCGTCAGGCAGTCCGATGATAGCAGCCATAGTGCCGGCGGTCTTCTCGCATGCCTTCTGCATGGCGAGGGCACGAGCGTGAACGAGTTTCAAACCATCCTCGAAGCTCAGCGCTCCGGCAGCCACGAGTGCCGAGAACTCACCGAGAGAGTGGCCTGCAACCATCTCTGGCTGGAACTGGTCACCAAGACACAGGGCGCTTATCACACTGTGCAGGAATACTGCTGGCTGAGTCACCTTAGTCTGCTTCAGCTCTTCGGCTGTACCGTCGAACATAATGTCTGTAATATTGAAGCCAAGAACCTCGTTGGCCTTATCAAACAGTTCTTTTGCGAGTGGATTGCTCTCATAGAGATCTTTGCCCATTCCTACGAACTGGGCTCCCTGACCTGGGAATACAAATGCTTTCATTTCTTATCTGAGTTTTTGTTTGTTACACTTGCGTGAATTAAATCATGCAAATATACAAAACCACCCGGACTTGGCAAAACTATTTAGATTTTATTATAATATATTTGTCGCGTAAACATATAAAAAATATGGAGCGAAAAATTTCGCTCCATAATATATAATTCACAATATCCCCCAAATCAGGTCATTCTTGCTTGTACTTTGGTGACTCGCCATACTGGTTAGGCTCTGGCTTTCCGTCAGGGATACACATAATCATTGGAATAAGACCACCAATACCACAAACAAGGCAGAGCCACAGCATGTGACCACTCTTACCAACATCGTGCAGACGACGAACGGCAGCAGCAATACTTGGTATAAGTGTGAACAGAGCCCAAGCAGCCATGATAATCATCAATACGAGATTGATGTGAGCATAGGTTTCCTCCTGAGCCGCAAGCGCAGAAACATCTTCACCAGCAAAAATCTTTGTCATAGACTCCTGAACGAGAGCCGACTTTGCAGATGACACCTGCTGTAAAATAGCACCAAGAATCCAGTTTGGAATGTTAATAGCAAGCATGAACCACCAGAACTCAGAGCGACGTGCGCGACCCTTAAATGTTGCATACTTCTTGAAGCAGGTCTTTACTGCTTCCATGAATGTCAAACTTTTTGTTGCCATAATTGTAATTTTTTAGGTTAAATATTAGGATTGTAATTATTAAACAATTATTCTATTTTCAACTTAAAGTGTTCATTTGGCAACAAAAGTAAGGTTTTTTAATATATTAAACAAATTTTTTGTGAATTATTTTATAAAAAAAATCCCATCACTATAGAAAACGAATGGAAGTATTGTCAAACATGACATTCGTATCATGAGGTTCGCCGTTTTACAACGCCTACATAGATAAGTAGTATTACATTCATCATCAAGGCGTAAATGATTGCAGGCACAGCTATCACATCACTATTGAAGATGAATGGTGAGGATGCTACGGCTATAGCTTGCGCCGCATTCTGCATACCCACCTCAATAATGATGGTGCGCTGCTGTTGGCGTTTTAGGGAGAAGACTTTTGCAAGAAGCCAGGCGCCGCTCATCGCAAGCAACAACATGGCTGTTACGGATGCTCCAAGAACAAGAAAATTATCGCAGATGACTGACATATTCTGTACGAAGAACAAGCCTGCAAGAAACATCAACATTGGAAAAGCCAGCTTGCCTAACACTCGTTCAACCTTCTGCGCCAAAGACTGACGGAAGTGTCTGAATAGCATACCGAGCAACAACGGCAAAAACATGAGTAGAAGGTTTTGGACCAACAGGTTCTTTACAGGCAAACTGACTGACGACAACCCTTCCCCTACCGACTCCATCGTCATTACCATAATCGGGGGGAGCGTAAAGAGGGTCACCACACTGCTGATGGCTGTCAGGGACACACTCAAAGCCACATCACCCTTTGCAAGATAGGAGAACACATTGGACGAGCTTCCTCCCGGGCAACAAGCAATGAGCATCATGCCGATAGCAAAAAGTGGAGGCAGAACTGCGACAGAGGATACTAAATATGCCAAGACGGGCAACAAAACAATCTGTCCGGCAAGGGCAACCAGCACGGGCTTCGGTCGTCTGACAATCATTGTGAAGTCAGAGACACGTAGAGTCAAACCTAACTGGAACATCAATAGTGTCAGTATCGGCAATACTATTATTATACTATTCATACATAATTATATTTATGCGTCGGTGTTATACTGCCTCAAAAAAATCCCAACCACCACAAGGATGATTGGGATTTCCTATCGAACGCTGTTTTACAGTGCGAAAATTTCTTTTGTCTTTCGGTTATGCCTCAGCAGGAGTTTCCTCCTCCTCAGGTGCTACCTCTGGAGCGGTCTCCTCTTCTACAGGAGCCTCTTCTACAGGAGCTGCCTCAACCACAGCCTCCTCTGCTACCGGAGCCTCAGCCTCTACAGCCTTTGGAGCTGGAGCGTTCTCGGCAACGACGGTTACAGGCACCTTCACCTCTACCTCTTTGTGGAAGTGAACAATAGCCTCATACTCGCCAACCTTCTTAGCTTCCTTCATGGTCACGATCTTGCGGTCTACCTCGATGCCCTTCTGTGCGAGAGCCTCTACCACCTGAGCAGCACCTACTGATCCATAGAGCTGACCTGTAACAGCCACCTTTGCAGGAATCTCAAGAGCTACACCCTCGAATGCCTTTGCCTTGTCCTCGGCAGCAGCCTTCTGTGCTGCAATCTTGTTGGCCTGCTGACGCAGATTCTCTGCCAACACCTTCTTAGCCGATGGCGAAGCGATGACAGCCTTCTGCTGTGGTATGAGATAGTTACGTCCGTAACCCGACTTTACATTCACGATATCGTTCTTGTATCCAAGACCGATAATATCTTCTTTCAGTATTAATTCCATTCTGTCTCCTCCTAATTTTTACTTCATCAAATCGGTTACATAAGGAAGCAAAGCAATCTGACGAGCACGCTTGATAGCCTGTGCCACGCGACGCTGATACTTCAGAGATGTTCCGGTGATACGGCGAGGGAGAATCTTTCCCTGCTCGTTGAGGAACTTCTTCAGGAACTCGGGATCTTTGTAGTCAATGTACTTGATGCCACTCTTCTTGAAACGGCAATACTTCTTCTTCTTGGTATCAATAGAAGGAGCGGTCAAATAACGGATTTCTGATTTCTGCTCTGCCATAGTTTAAGCCTCCTCTTTTTTACCAAGCTTTGCGCGGCGCTTCTCAGCGTAAGCCACAGCATACTTGTCAAGTTTAACTGTCATAAAACGAATCACCTTCTCGTCACGGCGGAATGCCACTTCGAGTTTGTCGATAAGAGCAGGCTCAGCCTTGAACTCTACCAGATAATAGAAGCCGCTGGTTTTCTTCTGAATGTGGTAAGCCAGCTTTTTCAGTCCCCAGGCCTCCTCATTCAGGATCTCAGCACCACCATCGGTGAGCAGGTTCTTGAATTTAGCGACCGTTTCCTTTGCCTGATCATCAGACAAAACGGGAGTCAAAATGAAAACGGTTTCGTATTGATTCATACTACCTTAAATAATTAAAAATTAAAATGATAACTATAGTTTTTCTCTTTGCATCCCTAAAAGAAGACCTGCAAAAAAGGACTCCTTACGAGAAATGCGGCTGCAAAGGTAAGAAAATTTTGCGTATAAATAACGAGTAATGCGTAATTTATCCCTACTTTTTAGATTTTTTCACTCTTTTACCTTTGGACTTCGGTCGCCCTCCGTCACCTCTCACCCCTTAACTTAATACCTGCTCTCGCGTTTCATCATGGCGACATGTACCACCACACCTACTACGATAAGCAAGAGACACGATATGGTCACCCAATTATGCGCTGTCCATCCCAACATAAATCCGGCAGCCATAATTGTCACGCCAAACGACAAAAGCGCCATTCCGAGATACTTAGAATACTTCTTCATCATCAATGTTTTGTGTGCACCAATATGACTCCGTTAGCACCTCGCGAACCATATATCGACGCATCCTTGAGCACCTCAACATAGTCTACATCCCATACGCTGACATTGGTCAGGGTAGTCACCTCAATACCATCGACAATAAACAATGGAGTCTGCGACAGGTTGATGCTATTGATACCTCGCATCGACACGTTAGGCTCGCCAAATCCCGACCCACTGACATTGAGCCCAGGTATCTTACCTTGTAGCGCCATCAGTACGTTGGTGGCTCCAGTACGCTGTAGCTCCTCGCCAGAGATGCCGTTGCTCACACCTGTATGCTCACGCCTCTTGACATACCCATATCCCACATCTACGAGGTGCTGGTCTTCCTCTGCTTTATAGCTTTTCTGATCCATCAGCCTCAGCTTTATGCTCTTGCGACCTGCCACAGGTATGTCGTATTGCAGTTTTTTGACTACAACATGTAGCGTGTCGTCAGGGCTCACGTTGGTCAGTCCAAACCTACCTTTACGATCGCTCACGGCATATCGGCGGGCATCTCTCACGTAGATATGTGCATTCTTTATAGGTTCATTCATCTGATTGCAAACCAGCCCATTGAACGGAGTTGGCTCTACGTTTACTACCACCTTCTCCGTTTTCTCCTGACCATTTGCCGCCAACGCCATCAACCATGCTGTAAGCACCACGCAAAATACTCTTCCTTTCATAGTCGTATATATTATTTGAAGGAGTTCTTTGCTTACAAAGAACTCCCTTAAATACTACTTATTCCTCCTCAGGAGTGATGAGCTTATAGCCCTTACCATGTATATTGATAATCTCTATCTGGTCGTCATCACGCAGGTGCTTGCGCAGTTTGGTGATATATACGTCCATAGAACGAGCGTTGAAGTAATTGTCGTCTATCCAGATAGTCTTCAAGGCGAAGTCACGCTGCAGTATCTCATTAGCATGAGAGCAGAGCAGAGCCAGCAGTTCGTTCTCTTTTGTGGTGAGTTTTGTCTGCTTGTCACCGATGGTGAGCAACTGCTTCTGAGTATCGAATGTGAAACGTCCGATATGATAGAGCGTAGACTCCTTGGTCTTCTTGCCACGAACACGGCGCAGGATAGCTTCAATACGGAACACGAGCTCCTCCATAGAGAATGGCTTGGTGATATAGTCGTCGGCACCAATCTTGAAGCCTTCGAGGATGTCTTCCTTCAGCTGCTTGGCGGTCAGGAAGATGATTGGTACGTCGGCGTTAGCCTGACGAATCTCGGCTGCGAGGGCGAAGCCATCTTTCTTTGGCATCATCACATCGAGCACACAGATGTCATACTTGGTCTTGAGGAACTCTCTATAGCCTACCTCTCCGTCTGGGCAGAGTGTTGCTGCATAGCCTTTAGCCTGAAGGTACTCACGAAGGAGCATACCCAAATTCTCGTCGTCCTCACACAATAAGATTTTCAGATTCTCGTCCATAATTCTTTGGTTTTTTATTGGTTAATATTTTTATTTTACTCTCTCAATATTTCTATTCTATTGTTTCAGAAATGTTTTGTCACGAAATATCACTTCACACGACTTTCACGCCTGACCATCCTTGAGTTTGGGCAACTTGATGGTAAAAGTTGTCCCCTTACCGTAGTCGCTTTCCACTCGTATCTCTCCATCATGCTGGTCGACAATAGTCTTCACGTATGCCAATCCGAGACCGAACCCCTTGGTATCGTGGCGGTTGCCTGTATGTACGCGATAGAACTTGTCGAATATCTTCTTCAGATCATCACGCTTGATACCCATTCCGGTGTCATGAACTGAGAAATACAGATGGGTGTCGTCATTCCATGTGCGTATATATACATCCAGAGGTTGCTCGGGTTTGCGGTATTTCACCGCATTGTCAAGCAGGTTGTTTATCACGTTCTGGAAATGTATCTCGTCAACATATATCCCTGAGTCGACAGCTTCTATCTCCGTATATATCTTTCCTCCAGTATGCTCGACACGCAGGGTAAAGGTGTTGGCTATAGACTCAACCATCTCGTTCAGGTCGAGGTGTCTCTTCTTAAAGACAACTTTCTGCTTGTCGAACATCGACATCTGTAATACTTTCTCTACGAGGAAGCGCAGGCGCTTGGAGTCGTCGTTGATAACTCCTCCGAGGTGCTTGAACATCTGCGGACTCTTTGCCACCGACTCGTCGTTCAGCATCTGTGCTGCGAGTGATATGCTGGCGATAGGAGTCTTCAGCTCGTGGGTCATGTTATTGATGAAGTCGTTCTTGATCTCTGAGAGTCGTTTTTGACGGAACACAGAGACGATGGTGAACAGGAAGGTAAGCAGCAGTATCACCGTGAACACTATACTTGGTATCATAAATCGTACCGAGGAGAAGATGTAGCTGTTCATGTCGGGGAAATGTACCTTGACCACACCCATCTTGGTCTGCGGGTCGTTGCGGAAGAGCAGCTGGGAGTAAGTATACTCTTCGCCGTCCTCGGTATAGTCAGGGCAGCGGTATACCTCGCGTCCGTCTTGAGTAGACACCGTGAAATGGTACGGGATATTGATACCGTTATTCATCATCTCAGCCTTCAGGTCTTGGTCGAGCAGCTTGAAGTTGATACGTTCCTTGAGGGGTTTATCAGATGCCGAATAGAGGATGTTATATACCACCTCGTCGAGCATGGCTTTCTGATAAATGTACCTGTTGCGTACTATCTCCTGCATCGACTTCTTGGCTTGTTTCTCTGAGTTTCGGTCGCTGCGCAATATCATTGCCTTCGGAGTCTGCGCAGGCTTCGCCTTGATTGTCTTCAATTCGAACGAGGAGTATACATTACCATCGTTGTCTGCCACAGAAAATTGGTGTGACTGCTGGATATTACCATCCTTATCATATACTACGGAGTCCTTGCTAAAAGCTCTGCGATTGGTATCGCTGACATCCTTCTCGAGATATCGGAGAGTCTCGTTGAGCTCCAGATTGCGCGATGCCTGATATAATGCACGATTGACCGACTCGTCAAATTGCTCCTTCTTCATCTTTGCCATCTCTTCGATGTATTTCAGCTGCAAGAAGAGCAGAGCCAGGAACGAGAGTCCCATGATGACTGCTATTGTCCAAATCGTTTTTTTATTCATATCTTTCCGTTTTACGCAACCCTATCTTTTCCGTTGCATATTGCAAAGGTAAGAAATGCTTTAACTATTTAACAAGCAATTCTTAAATTATCATACTATTATTACACTTTTTAACCTAAATAGCGGTATTTAATTCATTATTTTGAACTAATATAATCAAAATCAGCTACCGATTGTCCCCATTCCTACGAAATAAATTGATTGGAACAACTTTGTTATTACACATTTTATATATCTTTGCAGCATGAAAACAAAGCATATACAGTATCAGACACAGGGCACATGCTCGAAAGTTATCGACGTGACAGCCGACGAGAACAACATCATCCAGCAGGTTTTCTTTGTAGGAGGATGTAACGGTAATCTACAGGGAGTAAGCAGACTGGTGACGGGTCAGCACATAGACGACGTGATTGGGAAGATCAAGGGCATCCAATGTGGCAATCGTCCTACTTCTTGTCCCGACCAGTTGAGTAAAGCATTAGAGGCACTGAAGGCAACACCTGCTGTCGAGGAATAAAAATTATCGAAGACTCGGGATTTCGGAATACCGAAATAATGGGATAACGGAATAACGAAAAAGAACAAGAAAACGGAACTCTTTTGAGTCCCGTTTTCTTTTTGTTGCTTAATCCTCGTCAGACTGCTCTGCCTCATGCTCGGCAATGAGCTTCTGCTGGATGTCGTTTGGTACGAGTTCGTAGCTTGCAAACTTAGTAGTGAACGAAGCACGTCCTCCTGTGAGTGAGCTTAACGAGATGCTGTAGTTGGCAAGTTCTTTCTGCGGAATCTTTGCACTCAGCTTCTGGTATCCTGCCTCGCTGTCCATACCCATAATCATCGCACGTCGTCCCTGCAGGTCGCTCATCACATCACCCATATAGTCGGATGGGACGTAGACCTCTAAGTCATAAATAGGCTCAAGAATCTTCGGACCTGCCTCCTTGAATGCCAGCGAGAAGGCGTTGCGTGCTGCCAGCATGAAGGAGAGCTCATTAGAATCTACCGGGTGCATCTTACCGTCATATACGATAACACGTACGTCACGAGCATACGAACCCGTGAGTGGACCTTGCTCCATGCGCTCCATGATACCCTTCAGTATAGCAGGCATGAAACGTGCGTCGATAGCTCCACCAACGACTGAGTTGATGAAGACGAGCTTGCCACCCCACTCCAGGTCAACTTCTTCCTTGCCCTTGATGTTCATCTTGAACTCCTGTCCATTGAACTTGTAAACAGTTGGGTCGGGCATACCTTCGGCGTATGGCTCCACGATGAGGTGGACCTCACCAAACTGACCAGCACCACCCGACTGCTTCTTATGGCGATAGTCTGCACGTGCAGTCTTGGTGATGGTCTCACGATATGGTATGCGTGGCTCGTCAAACTTCACCTGTATCTTCTCGTTATTCTCCAGACGCCACTTCAGGGTACGCAGATGGAACTCGCCCTGTCCGTGAACGATGGTCTGATGGAGTTCCTTCGACTGTTCTACCACCCATGTCGGGTCTTCCTGACGCATACGTATGAGGGCAGCCATGAGTTTTTCCATCTCACTTTCGTTGACCGACTTGATTGCACGCGAATACTTAGAGTTAGGATATTTGATGAAGTCGAAGCGCTGGTCGAGGTCCTTCGCGTTCAGGGTATTGCCCGTCTTCACGTCCTTCAGCTTTACGGTACAGCCGATATCGCCAGCCTTAAGCTCGTCTACAGGAACACGATTGGCACCTGCGCAGGCATAGATGGTACCTATGCGCTCCTTTGATCCGCGATCAGAGTTGGTCAGGTCGTCACCAGCCTTGATGCTTCCGCTCATCACCTTGAAGTAGCTTACCTCACCGATATGAGGCTCCATACCTGTCTTGAAGAAGTATATCGACTCGGGGCCATTGCTGTCTGGAGCAACTTCTTCGCCACGGGTGTTGTGTATCTTTGGCATCTCGTCGACAAACGGAACCACATTGCCAAGGAACTCCATCAGTCGGCGTACGCCCATATCCCTTCCTGCACATACGCAGAAGACAGGGAAGATGCTGCGTGTCACGAGTCCCTTACGTATACCCTCACGCATCTCGTCCTCTGTGAGGCTTTCCTCCTCGAAGAACTTCTCCATGAGCATCTCGTCGTTCTCTGCGGCAGCCTCAACCAGAGCCTTATGCAGCTCCATAGCCTTATCCATCTCCTCGGCAGGGATGTCCTCGATGATAGGAGCTCCGCCCTCGGGCTTCCATGAGTATTTCTTCATCAGCAGCACGTCGATTAAGGCGTTAAATCCTGCACCTGTGGCGATAGGATATTGTATCTGGACACACTTCGAACCATAAATCTCACGCATGCTTGTCATGAGTGAGTCGAAGTCACAATTATCACGATCGAGCTGGTTTACCAAGAAGATGACTGGCTTATTCAGTTTCTCGGTATAACGGAATGCGTTCTGTGTACCTACCTCAGGACCATACTGACCATTGATAAGGATAACTGCCTGGTCGGTAACGTTGAGCGCTGTGATAGCTCCTCCGACGAAGTCGTCGCTTCCTGGGCAGTCGATGACGTTCAGCTTCTTACCATTCCATTCTACATGAAAGACGGTAGAAAATACAGAATAGCCGTACTCCTGCTCTACAGGGAAGTAGTCGCTGACCGTGTTCTTTGCTTCTACCGTACCACGACGCTTGATGATTCCAGCTTCGTATAACATACTTTCGGCAAGGGTTGTCTTGCCGCTACCCGCACTGCCAAGCAGCGCAATGTTCTTGATTTCGTTTGTTTGATATACTTTCATATCAATATAGATTTAGGTTATTAATAATATAGTCTTGACAAAATCAGCCACTAAAGTAGACATTTTCATACAAACTGCCAAAAGTTTTATACTAAAACGGCTAATATTTTATAACTTATTAGTACTTTTACTGCCAAAATCATGGCAGGACTATATATACACATACCATTTTGTAAGAGTCGATGTATCTATTGCGGCTTCTATTCTACTACCTCCTTGCAGCTGCAAGACAGGTATGTGGAGGCATTGTGCCGAGAGATGGAGATGAGGAGCAAGGATGGCAAGAAGCAAAGGAATGATGGTGAGAGGGAGCGAATAAGTACAATCTATCTTGGAGGTGGAACACCCAGCCTTCTGAGCGAGGCTAACCTACACCGGTTGTTTGACGCTATCGGCAACACATTCAGTCTGGCTGACTTGAAGGAGACAACCATAGAATGCAATCCTGACGACGTCACCGAGGACTATGCATCAATGCTGTCGAGACTGCCTGTCAATCGTGTCAGCATGGGGGCACAGACTTTCTCCGACGACCGTCTGCACTTCCTGCATCGTCGTCATACGGCTGAGGAAGTTGGACGGGCTGTAGAAAGGCTGAGAAACGTCGGGATTGAGAATATCAGCATCGACCTGATGTTTGGCTTCCCTGGCGAGACCCTCGACGACTGGCAACAGGACATCAACGCGGCTCTGAGCCTTGACGTGGAACATATCTCCGCCTACTGCCTGATGTATGAGGAGGGAACACCTCTCTATAGGATGGCGAACACCTTAAAGCCTATCGACGACGAGACTGAGCGGCTGATGTACGACACCCTGATCGACAGACTCTCACGAGCAGACTATGAACATTATGAGATAAGCAACTTTGCAAGCTTACGCAAGAGCCACGACGCCAAGCGCTCTTCCCTACGCTCACTACATAACTCTAACTATTGGAACTCTACTCCGTACATCGGGCTGGGTGCTGCTGCGCATAGCTTTGACATCGTAAGCAGACAATGGAACATCAGCAATATCCATACATATATCGAAAGCATAGAACAGGGCATCGTACCCTGCGAACGGGAGATTATCGATGCTGACACACGATATAATGACCTCATCACCACAGCCCTGCGCACTCGCGAGGGCATCATTCTCTCTTCGCTCAAGGAGAAATATCGTCATTACCTACTTGACAACGCTAAGTCGGCGATAGAGCGCGGACTACTGACGATTGACGACGACCGCATCCACCTGACACGACAGGGGCTCTTCGTCAGCGATGATGTAATGAGCGACTTGGTGTGGGTGTAGGGAGGGCATAGTTCATAGTTCATAGTTCATAGTGCATAGTTCATAGTTTTGAGTTATGAGTTATGAGTTGTTATGTGATTTAGAGAAAAAATTACACACTACGCATTCTTGCTCCGCTCTGCAAGCGAGCATAGCTCGAGTCCGCATTATTTCGTACCTTTAGATAAGTTACTCCATCTCGGCATAAAAAATAAACAAGTTTATTTTGTTCTGCTCTCGTTTTTCCGTACCTTTGCACCCGTTTTATAATAAATATGTGTAAAAAATGTCGCAAGAATCATCTAATGCGCTTAACAACAAGTATTCGAAGAAGAAGATGCTCGAACTACTTGTTATTGCAATCGTAACAACTATCGTATGGAACCTGCCGACATCGGCGTTCGGTATTGACGGACTGACGGTAATACAGCAACGTGTCATCGCCATCTTCGTCTTTGCAACACTTTCGTGGCTCACCGAGGCTGTGCCTTCATGGGCTACTTCTCTGGGTATCATCACGACGATGTGTCTTACCATCTCCAACAACTCACTCGCATGCTTCAAGGGTGAGGAGAGTGATACCTTCGGCACTCTGCTCAAATCAAAGGACATTATGGCAGCCTTTGCCGACCCCGTCATCATGCTCTTCCTTGGCGGATTCATCCTTGCCATCGCAGCGACGAAATCGGGACTCGACGTGCTGCTTGCCAAGAACCTTATCCGTCCGTTTGGCAAGAAGAGTGAGAACGTGTTGCTGGGCTTCCTGCTCATCACGGGCATCTTCTCTATGTTTGTCAGCAATACAGCCACAGCTGCGATGATGCTCACATTCCTTACGCCTGTATTTGCGGCACTACCTGCCAGCGGTAAGGGGCGAATAGCTCTTACCATGAGTATCCCTGTGGCAGCCAACATCGGCGGACTGGGCACTCCTATCGGTACGCCACCTAACGCCATAGCGCTGAAGATGCTCAACGACGAGGCTGGACTGAATATGGGTATTGGCTTTGGCCAGTGGATGGCATTCATGTTCCCGCTGGCTATCATCATTCTACTCATATCATGGCGCATCATCCTGAAATTCTTCCCGTTCACACAGAAGACCATCGAACTTGAGATAAAAGGCAAGATACACCATGGCTGGCGCATGTGGGTGGTATCCGGAACATTCATACTTACCATCCTCTTGTGGTGTGTTCCTAAGGACATCACAGGTATCGACTCCAACACCGTGGCTCTGGTTCCGATGGGTATCTTCGCCCTGACGGGAGTCATCACAGCCAAAGACCTGCAGGCTATAGACTGGTCGGTCATCTGGATGGTTGCTGGTGGATTTGCTTTAGGACTCGGAATGAATGGTACCGGACTTGCCGACGTAGCCATCGAGAGTATTCCCTTTGGCGAGTGGAGTCCGCTGATGATACTGCTCATCTCGGGTGTGATATGCTATGCGTTGTCGAATTTCATATCCAACACCGCTACTGCTGCCCTCCTTGTGCCTATACTCGCTGTGGTATGTACAGGTATGGGCGACCGTCTTGACAGTATCGGAGGCACCACAACGGTGCTTATCGGTATCGCTCTCTCAGCATCATCAGCGATGTGCCTGCCTATCTCTACCCCACCTAATGCCATCGCCTACTCTACAGGTCTTGTCAAGCAGAACGACATGCTGAAGGTGGGAGCCACCGTGGGCATCATCACCCTCATCTTAGGCTACGGGCTGCTATTCTTTATTGGAAAAGCAGGATTGTTGTAGAATTCTACTGCAGACGATTTCTCTATAACAAAAAACAGAGAGGAGCTTCCCCATAGCGGAGAGGCTCCTCTTATTTATTTACTCAACTTTTGGAAGCTGTGCTTCCGCAAGTGGTGAGAGGTGAGGGTGATGGGTGAGATATCAGTTCTTATCTGTCGCTTATCGGCACATACTCTCTTGCGCCGCTGATGTTCTTGTAGGCAGGACGTATGATGCGTCGACCCTGGAAGTTCAGCTCCTCTATGCGGTGTGCAGTCCATCCGACGATACGTGCCATTGCGAAGATAGGTGTGTATATCTCTTGTGGCAATCCTATCATCTCATATATGAAACCGGAGTAGAAGTCGAGGTTGGCACATGCCGGTTTGCGACTCTTACGATGCTCCATCAGGCACTTGATACCCTCCTGCTCGATGAGTTTCAGGAATTCGTACTCTTCTTCCCTACCCTTCTCCTTAGCCAGTTCGCCTGCGAGCTTCTTCAGTTCTACGGCACGCGGGTCGCTCAGGGTGTATACGGCATGACCGATACCATAGATGAGTCCCGACTTGTCGTAAGCCTCTTTGTTAAGCATACGCTTTAGGTAGGTGTCTATCTCGTCGGTGTTAGACCAGTCTTTGATCTGCTCCTTCAGGTGATGGAACATGTTGATTACCTTAATGTTGGCACCTCCATGGAGCGGACCCTTCAGCGAACCGATACCTGCAGCTATCGACGAATAGGTGTCGGTACGTGTCGACGAGGTGACGCGCACGGTGAAGGTAGAGTTGTTACCACCACCATGTTCAGCCTGGATGATGAGCAGCAGGTCGAGCATGCGTGCGTCGAGCTCGGTATATTCGTCATGCTTCATCATGTGCAGGAAGTTCTCTGCGATAGAGAGGTTTTCCTTAGGGTGACGGATATGTAGCGACCTGCCGTGCTCAGAGTGGCGGTAGATGTTGTAAGCGTATGCTATGATTGTCGGGAACTTAGCAATCAGCTCTATCGACTGGCGCATGAGGTTGTCGCGCGAGATGTCGTCGGGATTGCTGTCGAAGGTATACATCTCCAGCACACATCGGGCAAGGATGTTCATGATGTCCGTTCCCTCGAGGTCTACAAGGTGTACCACGGTACGATGGTCGAGCGGCATATTGTCGTTCAGGAGTTCACGGAAAGCAGAGAGCTCTTCCTTGTCTGGCAGTTCGCCTGACAACAACAAGAACGCCACCTCCTCGAATCCGAAGCGTTTCTCTTTCAGGAGAGGAGCCACCAGCTGGTCGAGCTCGTAGCCGCGATAGTACAGTTTTCCCTCTGTCGGCATCGGTTTACCGTCCTTGTCGGGCTCATATCCCACCACATTACCTATATTGGTGAGTCCCACGAGCACTCCCGAGCCGTCCTCATTACGAAGTCCTCGCTTCACGCCATACTTCGTAAACAGTTCGTTGTCAATCTTACAAGAG
>ODAI013926146.1_pt1 | contig 16604 bp, 15 predicted proteins | sample 1539321 | NCBI WGS metagenome assembly ODAI01 (sample SAMN02144231, study PRJEB22623) | gut metagenome | biome: sheep rumen | host: Ovis aries | place: New Zealand | reverse complement strand
TAATACTGGGTATATTAAACGTGTGTCTTTGGATACATATCGCGCACAAAAACGCGGTGGCAAGGGTCGTAATGCCATGACAACCAAAGATGATGACTATGTGGTCCAGGTATTTGTTGCAAATACTCATACGCCGTTGTTATTCTTTTCATCCAAAGGTTTATGCTATAAATTAAAAACATACAAATTGCCCGAGGCCACAGCCGCCGGCAAAGGTCGCCCGTTGGTGAATTTGTTGCCTTTGGAAAAAGACGAAACAATCACTGCAATTTTACCAGTTCCCGAAGAAGAAGTAAAACGCGTCCAAGAATCAGGCAAAGAACATTTCTTGATGTTTGCCACAGCCAGTGGTACCGTACGTCGTAATCGTATGGCAGATTTTGATTCAATCCGCGCGAACGGAAAAATTGCTATGAAATTGGATGATGGCGACAGTTTGATTTCTGTATTGCCATGCACCGAAGACCAAGATGTATTTTTAACAACATATCGTGGTCGTTGTATTCGTTTCCCTGTAAACGAAATTCGTATATTCGCAGGTCGTAATTCAACAGGTGTTCGTGGATTAAATGTTGCATCCGACGACAGAGTTATCGGTATGGCAATGTTAAATCATGGTGAATCTGATGCGACAATTCGTTCGGCATATATTAAACAATCACGTGCCGCGCGTCGTGCTGCAACCGGTATCGAAGAAGACGCTGGTGATTCAGACGAAGAAGCAACAGATTTGGTTTTGACACCTGAACAAATGGCTGATATGGCGAAAACAGAAGAATTCATTTTAACAATTTCTGAAAATGGATTTGGAAAACGCACATCGTCATATGAATATCGTACAACACATCGTGGCGGAAACGGATTTACCAATATTAAATTAGGCGGTAAAAATACCGCTGTGGCGGGATCGTTCCCTGTGACTGATGACCAAGATATTATTATGGTGACCGATGGTGGCAAAATTATTCGTACGCCTGTGCGCGATGTTCGTATTGCCGGTCGTTCAACCGCGGGTGTGACGCTGTTCCGTACCGCTGAAAATGAAAAGGTTGTATCAGCAATTTCTATTGTGTCGGATAATGACACAGATTCAATCACTGAATCAGATGTCGAACAAGAACAAATCACAGAATAATAAAGGGGCGCATGCGTATGGATAACGAATATTTTGTTTCAATCAACGATGTTTCAAAACGGTTATCCATACCGGCGCATACATTACGTTATTGGGAAAAACAATTTACGACGGCTATACGTCCTGTGACTGGGGCGGGTGGTCGTCGTTATTATCGTCCTGAAACGGTGGAACGTTTAATTGTTATTCGTGATTTGTTATATAAAAATGGTATGACGATTGCCGGGGTAAAAAAACTGATACATGATGGAAAATTGCCACGTTCTGCATCGGAATTTCAACCAACGGCAGATTCGGTTGTTGCAACACCACAACACACCCCCAGTGCGACATTTGATGATTCGATAAACGATGCGATTGATACTGCATTGGATTTATTGAATTCGGCGAAACAGATATTAAATAATCAATAAAAAATGGGGTCAAGTCCCCGTTTTTTATTTTTCAATAGCATTAAGTTTTCTTATCAAAGAATCACGTTTTCTCAAAACAGATTGTTGATATTGTAATAAAGTATCTTCTAATTTTTTCATATTATCAAAAGTTCGATTTTTTGCCTTTATTATACTGTCATTATGCAAATATTGTTTTTTTATAGAATCAAATTCAGGAATATAAAAATTTGGTGCATATTCTGGTAGTAATGAAAATTCATCTAAAATTGTTTTATTTATAGAATCGTATTTTGCATCTGCTTTATCACATTGAACAGAATCCGTTAAATCATCTAACTCTGCGGCACGTGCAGAATCATTTTGAATTAATTGTTGTTGTAAATTATATTTTTGCCATGCGCGATTCAAAAAATTCATTTCTTTACCGATTGCATGATTTAATTGTTCTTTTTCAAAACATAATATACTCAACTCAAATTGTTCAATATCATTACTGTCGGTATAAAATTTCCATGTTAATTTGTCGTTTAATTGTGTGTTGATAGAATCTAAATCAAACAGTTCAACAAAATACATTAAATCGTGCATAGAACCATTATTTTGTAAAATGCGTTTTTTTGCATTTTCTTTGATAAAATCCATAGTGTCTAATTGCGAAACATATTTTTGGAATATTTCAACATCATTATTTGATAAAAATGCAGACATTTGAAAATCGCGACCAATGCGTGTTGCGTATTTATCAAAAGCATTTGCAACCAAACTGTCGTTTTGATTAGCGCATAAATCCAATGTATCGGCACAATTGTACAACGAATCATATGTTTGATTATATCGTGTTTGTGTTGCACGCAAATTTTTTGGAACATTTGCAGTATGTAAATTTTTACTTTCTATGATTTCCTGATTTACTTGTGCGATTTTATTATTCAAATCATCGCGTTTGGATTGTTTTTCTTGTCTTTGACACATTACAGCAAACAAAGGCACAACCAATATCAAAAACAAATATTGATTATTATTTTTCCAAAATTTTTTCGTTTTATATTTTTTCATTTTTTTGTATAAATGTCATTCTATGGGATATATTTTTATACCAAAAGCACAATATGTCAATCAAAATCAATTTCTAAATTTGGGAAATTGTTGTGGGTTGCATTTGGAATAATTTTTAATTTATCTGGGGATATCCATTTTTGCGACAATTCCATCGGCACCACAGAATCATTTTCTGCGACATAATGAATTTGCGGCACGTTTGGTAATTTTTCTAAATCCACAGATGTGGTTAAATTTGAATCACCAAAATAACTTGTCCAATCACGATGATTTAATACACCGGCAATAGTAATCCATTTTTGTATTTTTATGTCGTGATGTTGTTGAACAATCAACCCAGATAATAATGCACCACCTGAATATCCAATTAGTATAACAGGTCTGCCTTGTGCGATTTGTCGAATTGCATCAGACACCGAATCAATAATTTTTTGTGAAAATCGTCCATCGGTCCAGTCATGAAAATTACATTGTGTATCGCGAATAAATTGGCATGGTCGCGCGACATAAATAACATTATCGGCGGAATCTTGACCAGATAAATTTCGTAAAAACGAATCGCGTGGTGTTGGGTCTGCACTGGGTGCACCATTTGCATAGAACGCGCGTCCATCGCCCTCGATATAAATATGCACTGGTTGATTTTTATTTGAAATTTTTTGCCAAGACGCAATTTTGAAATGATTTGTTTGCACAGGAACATATGCAAAATTTTCAGGCATATTAAATTGCATGGCACACGCACAAAATACAGAACACACAAGAATAAATAAAAATTTTTTCATACATAAATTTTAATTAAAACAAAATGTATATACAACAAAAAACTTGAATATCAAAAATGATGTTGTAATTTAGAAATAAAATAAAAAAAGAAAAGGAGGCCCCACCAATGAAAAAAATTTCATCACTTTTTATCAAAGGAATTTCTGTTTTACCGGCGTTATTGATAATGCCCGCCATGGCAACAGTTATAACGACCGATACAGAATACACAGATGCGTATGTTTCATCAGGTCATTCTAATCCTAGGGGTGGCGATTTCGAGGCAAATGGTGCACATATAGTATTTAAAAATACTGCCACATTTGATAATAACAGAACAACAGGCGAACCGCAAAACAATGGTTATGGTGGTGCTATATTCATTGATGGTGTCACAGACAGAGATAATACATCGGTTGAATTTGAACAAGATGCAACATTTTCTAATAATAATGCGATATCTGGGGGTGCGGTTTATAACCAGGCAACTTTGATATTTGATTCTGGGGTCACATTTGAAAATAACAGTGCGGATCAATCAGGTGCATTAGTGGGACACATGAATTCAATAACGGAATTCAAAGATACAGCTACATTTGCTGGAAATCATTCGCATACTACATCAGGGGCTGTTTCAAATGCTGGCGAAATGACTTTTGCAGGATTGGCAACTTTTACAAGAAATTATGCGGAAACAAATCAAAGTTCTTCGGTTGGTAATTCCGGAACAATGACGTTCCAAAACGGATTGGTTGTTGATTCAAATGGTTTTGATTCGGGTAATAATTTTCTTTCTTTGTCTGGATTTGGAAACAGTGGCACATTGAATGTCACAGGCGGCGATGTTGAGATAACAAATAATAAAGCAAATCGTTATAGTGGATTATATGCATCTGGTGGCAACACAATTATGTCAGGTGTTGGAAAAATTAATTTTGATGGCAATCAAGCAATCGGCAGTTCCGCTGGTGCATTGGGATTGCACGAAAACGCAGAATTGGTCAGTTTGACTGCCGACAATATAATTTTCAACAATAATACATCCAATGGTAATGGATATGGTGGTGCAATATTTAGTGCGGCCGATTTGAGTATATTAGGAAACAATAACACGTTCAGCAATAACACCAGTACAACAACAGGTTATGGCGACAAAGATGAAACATATTTCGGTGGTGGTGCAATTCATGCTCGTTCTGTAAACGATGATGATAGTGTTATAATTGGAACAGAAAATAGTGTTAATAAATTCAATAACAATACATCTAATGAACAAGGCGGTGCAATACTTGCACGTAATTCGGTTGATGTGACTGTAAATGGTAAAACAACATTTACTGGTAATACCGCCGCAAAAAATGGTGGTGCTATTTATGTTCGTGATTCTGCATCAGTTATAACATTTAATGGTGATACAACATTTACCGGAAATACCGCAGGTGGTGTTGCAAATGATATTTACAACAACGGCACAATTAACTTTAATGGCGATACAACATTGGATGGTGGTATAACTGGTGATGGTGTGTTAAATATTGCAAATGGTACAACGTTTGATATTGGAACTGCATCAATACATCAGGGAATAATTAATTTAGATGGTACAATGTTGGCAACATTACGTTCTGGCGATGATGCACAAATTACCACAGGAACATTTGATGGTGATGGTACATTAAAATTGTCTTTTGATAAATCAGGAACATATAATGTATTTGGTGATGCAAAATTTGCTAATATTGATATCAGCAATCCTGTGTATGATTTGGTATGGAATGGCGGTCGTGTTTCAACTGTGGCAAAATCTGCAACGGATATTGCCAATGGTGCGGGTTTATCGGCGGATTCTGGAAATACGATATCTGCATTGGTGCAAAGTAATGACGACACAGCAAATCAAATATCGTTAAAAATTCAAGACGCATTGAATAATGGCGATGCTGATTATGTCGAAGGCGAAATTGCAAAAATGAATCCTGCCAAAGCGCCCGTTATTACATCTGTTGCGTTGAATTTACAGAACCAGGTTTTCTCTGCGGCTGGTGAACGTATGTCATTGGCATTGACCGGACGCAATGCTGGTGATATTCACGCAGATCTAGGTGTTTGGGCCAAAGGTACATACAACAAAACCAAACATCATAAATCGTTTACAGGCGAAACATTTGCTGGTTCGGTTGGATTTGATACTGATTTGAATCACAGTGTTATTTTGGGTGTTGGTTATTCGTTTGGTGATACAAATGTTGATTTGCACACCCACGATGTTGATATCGACAGTCATACTTTGTTCGTTTATGGTCAATACAGAAATTCTGATTGGTTTGTGAACGGAACGATTGCATACACGATGTCAAAATATGATTGGAATAAAAATGTGTTTGGTATAAACAACAACCCATCATATCATGTGAATTCTTTGTCAGAACAAATCATGGGTGGTTATCATTTTGATAACGGTATAACCCCAACATTGGGATTACGGTATTTGGATGTGCACCAGGATTCATATAGTGATGGTATAACATCAGTTGCCGCCACAGATTCTAAATATTTAACCGGTGTTGCTGGTGTTGATTATAAATACACATGGATTGCACCACATACATCTGTGTTCTGGAATCCTGAATTGCATGTTGCGGCAACATACGACATGGTGTCGGATTCTGATACCGCGATTGTTATGATACCAGGTGCAGCGGCATACGCGGTTGATGTTGATAATCTGTCGCGTTTGGGTGGTGAATTTGGTGTTGGTATCAGTGCAGAATACTATTATTTGACCGTATCATTGAATTATGATTTGAATTTGCATCGTGATTATCAATCACACACAGGTTCATTAAAGGTTAAATATAAATTCTAAATATAAAAAAACACAAGAAACAGCCGGCAAATGCTGGCTGTTTTGTTATATTGATTTAGGTTTTTAATCGTATTATAATTACATCAAACCAAAAGGATAAAATATGGCTATGATTTATTGTCGTGAATGTGGATATAAACACTCTGACAAGGCGCGTGCGTGTCCAAAATGTGGTGCGCCATCGGATGATACATTGATGCGTCGAATGAATAAATTGGTTGACGACAGGTCGATGGTTGTTTATTTAATTTTGGCTTGGTTTTTGGGCATTTTCGGTGCGCATCGTTTTTATGCTAAAAAAACAAGTTCTGCTATTGTTATGTTAATAATGGGAACAATTGGATGGTTGTTGATTATACCTGGGATTGCTGCGGCAATTTGGGCTTTGGTTGATTTTATTGTGGGATTGTGTCATGTATCAACCCCAGAATATATTTTTAATACCGATAAACAGAAATAAAAAAAACCGCCAATTTGGCGGTTTTTTATCTGTGCTTATGATTATGTTCATTAACAATTTGTCGCAACTGCGCCTTGGTTGTGACAGGTGTATATCTTTGTGGTTTTGGTGTTGTGCGTTGATACCCAGAGTTATACAACGCCGCCAAATCAAAGATTTTGTAATCATGGACCATTTTATCAAATACATTTTGATAATATTTTTCCATGTCTTTATTCATTTCAGATATAACAGCATCTTCTGCCAATATGGCTTTTTCTAATGATTCAATACCGTCTAATTCTAATAAATCCAGATTGTGTTGTTTAATGCAATAATCATTAGAATACTTTTTTTGTTTTGCGTTTTCATATTCGTTTACCAACGCAAACAAATTAATTGTGCGTTGTAATTCATAATTATCAACAGTTGTATGATTACGTACAGCCAATTTACGTGCACGCGCATTTGCAATAACATTTGGGTGAACCGGACTTGTTTTTTTAATATTGCGCCCCGACAAACTCATCGATTGAATGCCTGCGTTAATAGAAATATCACCTAAATTATTCATAGTTTTTCCTTTTTATTACATAACAGTCACAGTGTTCATCCTAGCATACAAGGGTGGTTAGTCAATAAAAAATCCGCCAAACCGGCGGAAAATTTTACTTTTGTAAATTACAATACAACAATTCCTGTATCAAATTCCATGGCGTGCCATAACATTCCAGTAATTGTGCAGGCACTGATAAATTTTGCATAATTTCTTGTGGCATAATATGACCTCCTGTGTTTTTTACAGGCATAAAATAACACATATTTTTATGTTGTCAACATTTTTAATCAAAAAACTAAAACTTTAATGGCCAATCACGAATATCGGCAGGCATTGATTCTGATTCAGGCATCCATTGAAACTCTTCAATTTTAACACGTTTATCGCGTGTAAATTTAACACCTTCGGCCTTTAACGCCTTGTATTGTTGGTCAAAAAATGGCTCGCCACATAATGAACCGTCTTTGAATACAACCCGATGCCATGGCAAATGCCAACTTTTTTGATTATTTGATGCGTATCCAACAAATCGCGCCATTTTAGGCCGCCCAATCATACGGGCGATTTGTCCAAATGTTGCAACGCGCCCATACGGGATTTTTTCAACCACATCATAAACCTGGTCGTAAAAACCTTTCATTTATTATTTGTCCTTGTTATTCAAATATGTAAACAACATTTCATCGACATCAAACGCAACACGTTCTGTTGCAGATTTTCTGTATTCAACATCATCTTGTGTTGTGTATGTTTTTGCGTCTGCCTTGGAGACCTGTGGCCCCAGTGCGCCATATCGTGATATCAAATAATCCAATGCGTGACTCATTTCATGTGCAAAAATACTGATAAATTTATTAAAAAAGTAATTTTTATCTGGATAGTGTTTTTCTATTGTTGTCATATTCATAACGATTTTAGACAGTTTTTTTGCCCCAGGAAATGAATCAGGCGCACTGTTAAATGCCTGAATTTCTTCTGTGGTCAAAGATTGCCGCAATACAGTTGGCAATCTAAATGCAGGTTTCAGGTATCCAGATATTTTGGTGTCATTGTCTTCATTTATAATTTTCACATTAATCGCTTCGTGTGGTAAATGATAATCGTCACAGAAATCATTTGCCAATGCCTCACATAATTTTGTATATGCTTCTATTTTATTATTGTCATTAGAGTTTTTTGCGGCAATAACCAATTCAGGATGTTTATCTAAACGCAACCCCCAATCCAGCACAAACTGTTGTATCAAATTAAATCTGTTTGCGGTTGCTTTATCGAATTTATCACGAATTTGTGTGTCTGGGGTATTGTTTTTCAAATCGCGACTTAAATCCAAATCAAAAGTATCAAAATCGCCACCGATGTAATCCAAATCATTACTGAAAACAAAATCAGTAAATTTCATGTTTTTTGGTCTGTATCTGTTCAAATTCATTGCCTTGAACACCATCAAAAACAAATCTTGGGATGTTTTTTGTCCATTTTTAATTGCATTAGAATATGCGGTGCTATATTTATCCAGTTTTGATAAAGCGATATTTTTTTCATCATCTGTTTTTGCGATTGTATATCTGCGTAATAAATTCAAACAATCAAACGCATCATGCAATTCAATATCGTATTTAGGCACATACACAGGCATATAATCAAAATCGGGCTCGGTGGCAAAATCAAAAATTGATTGCTTTTTTGGTTTATAATCATACGCATCAACGGCCTTGTTCAATCGCCATATTAATTCAGGTATATCGTATTGATACTGGGTTAATAATTTTTCGAACACTGGGTCGTGCAATAATTCTTTTTTTTCTGTGTCATTTGCAGTTTCCCAATGTTTTAATAGGTTAATAATTTGCAAAGCATGTTTTATCTCAATCGCTTTTGTTCCATCATAAAAATCAGCCATTATATATTTCCTTTATCAAATTCATTATAACACAAATTTTTAATGTTGTATAATTTTATAAAATAACCCAGATAAAATGTAAATTTACCAAATTTTTGGTTGATAATTCGGGCAATGTCGTTGCGCGTTTTGAACCAACCGACGATATGAGGAAAATAGACGCGTCTGTCGCCAAATTGTGCAACAATAAATAAACACAATAAATTTGACAAAATGTCAATCGTGTATTAATTTGTGCGGTATGGACACAGATTTATCTGATTTTATACCGGATGTGCAAAGTGTAATACCTGAAAATATCAGGGGTTTTGCTTTGTTTACTGATGCAAAAGGCCGCGCAGATACAATCCAGAAAAAATTATTGAATAATTTTGGTATTATTTCAGTTTGTGATTTTGATAATTATGGTTTTTATTACGTTATTCCATTACATGATTTAGATGAAAAAACTTTATCCCAATTTATTGTTGATGGATATAACTGGGACAGGGAACAAAATTTTATCAAATATACCATAACCCTGTATAATGTCGACAGCACAGAAAAATTATACAGTAATTTGGTTTCGCGTGGGCATAATGTAAAAATGTTGCCAAATAAAATGCAACTGGTTGTAAAAAATCTGGATAATTCATTACACAACACAGAAATCCAAAATTTCAGGGATAATTTATTAAAGTCGCAAAAACATACACCATTATCAATGGATAGTTATTTTAATAAAATTTTATTCAGTGGCAAAATCGAAAACATCAAATATCGTGAAATGCGTAAATGCGATTTTGAAATTGGTGAAATTCAACAAAATAAAGACCTTATTATTCGTAGTATGTTGTGCCAGTATTTTTACAAACGTGTAAAACCATACCTGTCGGGTGTAATGTTTTCGAAACGATTTGATGCGCACAAATTGGATAATAAAACAAAACAGAGTATAAACCTGGTTCGTGATTATTTATACAATATTGCTGAAAAATATATCGACATACAAATAGCAAATGCGACCTATACAAAACATAGTGTTTTTGTCAGATTTGATTATCTAAAAAGTTGCAATGATTATAACAATGTGCGCAAAGTCATAAGGGCAGCAAAGCATTGGCGACATCATGAAAATGTTTTGGCAAAAAACAGGGAAGAAATTGCCCTGGAATCAGAACTCGGCACATATAAAATAATGAATTTGAATAATAGTTATTATGCGGTTCAATTATTTACGCCTGAATCTTTGGATTTTGAATCTGCATGTATGGAACACTGTGTGGGTGACGGTTATTATGATGACAGGGTACATTTGAAAAACGTTCAAATATATTCTATCCGCGATAAAATGAATACTCCACGCCTAACCATAGAGGTTGCCAACGGCGTTATTGTGCAATGTCGGGGACGTAAAAATATTGTACCGGTGGATACAGAATTGCGAACAGCGGTGCGTGAATTAATGCGCGCAGAACATTTAACTTTGCCAGATATTAAATCGTGGAATAAATTGATTGCATATATCAAGCAAGATGACAAAATGTATGATATATTTAATTTGCCAAATAATTTAGTTATAAAATCAACTGTCAACATCAGTAATATGAATTTGGATGTTTTGCCTGATATGTCAACGGTATCAGTCCAAGGCGATTTTTGGTGTCCTAACAATAAATTAACAACCCCATACGGCGCACCATACAAGGTTTCAGGACATTGTAAATTCAGTTATAATCCATTAAAAACATTATACGGTATGCCAAAAATGATTGGTGGCAAGATTTATTTATCAAACACTCAATTAACCGCAAAATCGTTTGTGCCATTGTATATGGAAAATAAATTAGATGATATTGTTGGCGTGGATGAAAAAATAATTTCTGCATGGCGCGAACAAATCAACACTCGCAAAAACGCAATTTTATCAATTGTTGACGGGTTGTCTAAATCAAAATAACAATATTTTCACGCATAATCATGAAAATATGGCAACATGTATATTGGATTAAGATGTTAAAAAAATCACCACAAGGGCGATTTATGTTGTATAAATTTCAATCAAACAAAGGTTTCCATATTTTTATAATATCATCATATTTTGCCAAACTATCAATTTTTTGTATAGTTTCTTCTATGAATTTTTGTTGCTCAGGCGACCAACCAATATTGCGAATATGATTAAACCAATCCATCGTTGTATCAAGTGTCGCATCATGCAAAACATTGCGTTGCTCGAAATTTGCAGATTCCCAATCACAAATCATTTCTATCAATGAAATTTGCGGAATTTCTGACGGTTTTTTATAGTGTTCGATATGATGTGCGTTGTTTTTATGATGTTCATCATGCGCATATTGATACGCGTCCTGTTGCGCAGGTAATAAATTGGCATGATGATAATTTGCATAATTAACATACGCATAACCAATCTGAACAGGATTTTTATTTTTGTCGTTGTCGTGTTCTGGGAAATGGTATCCCAGCAAACCTGCGAAATAATTTACACAATCCACATGACATTGTGTGCGTTTTTTATGAAAATCGATAATTGTTTCAATTGGAATATTCATACCATGGCACAGTATAACATAAAACCATATGTAAATAAATATCAAAATCAAAATTATGCAGGACTGATATTGAAATTAAAAAACGCCCGTTTGGGTGGTTTTTGTTAATTATTTTGCCTTGATACCAAATACACGTCTAATGGCGTTTTTATGGATTTGCTTTGCGTCTGCGTGTGCCTGCTTTGCATCAAAATATGCGTGGTTCGCGGCACGCACTGTGTGCTGGTGGGGTGATAACGATTATTTATCTTTGTGGTTGCCACAACAGATATAGTTCGCGGTCGTCCATGCGTGTAAAGTTATACTTATAATAAAAACGCAATGCATCATAAGTGGATCTGCCTGCTATGCCTTGGTTCCAATATTCTTTTTGCAATGATGTTAACATACTGCCACCAACTGTTTTATATTTTTGTGTGTCTGCGACATTTCGTCTGTAATCACCATTGACTTCAAAATAAAGCAACGATATAGGTTTTTGTTCGGTTTTATTTTCTAAACATAGTGCAACCGCCAAGACATCTTGGGTTGTGTTAAAATTTGATGTTTGTATATTGGAATTTGTTAAGGTGTATAAAACCGGTAAATAGCGCGGAGAATGACCGAATTGTTTTATAGTATCTAAAATATTATTTTTATAATCAAACCCAGATAATATATTTTTTACATTTTTTGATTCAATGTAAAAATTACTTAAATAACAATTTGTATTGATATATTTTCCATCGCCTGTTCTGGTTAATACAGGAATGTTGTTTTGTATAATATTATAATCGCATGCATCTATTACCATTGTGCGATTCACAGTACCATAAAATGTATGTTTGTCAATATATTGTGGGGTGCTGGCAAAACGCGACTTGTTATCAATGTTAATAATATGTTGATTTTTATCGAACTTATATATATACTTTCCTTTAGATAATAGGGAGTGTGAGAGCAATTATATGAGAATATGTTATGTCAGAACGTCCGGATTGGGAATTATTCTATCATAATATTTTTAGTTTGTTAGATTATGTACAGAAAGAGAATACACCAAGCAAGTTTGATTTACTTTGGAACTCTAATTATTTACATCAATCTATTGTAGATATGGAATTACCAGATGATAGGAAATTCCATGAAGAAAGGTTTTGCGAAGAAATACTGGAAGATTATGCTTTAAAGGCGTATTGGGAAAAATACTATAATCCTGCACTTTATAATAATGGGTTGCCGCCGCATCCGTATGAAATAGATGTATATTTGGCATGGAAGAAATATGGCGGTGATAGGTCTACAAATGGTATTACGTTGTTGCCTTCTGATACATATGAAATAGTAGTAGAGCGTGTGCTGAAAAAGTTTTCTTATATGATTTCTTATTATTTGCGACAAGATCGGTTTTGTAAATGCACCCGTGGCTATAAAACATGGGGTATAGCGAAAATAGAGAGACTTCATAGATATAAAGAATGGCAAGAACGTATACGTAATACACAATCTGCTTTAAATAATTCCAGATAAAAGATTTTTATACTGTTAATATTTCGCCCACACCCCACAACCATATTGAACTATAATGTCAAACGGGGTGGTTTATTATTATAAATCTAACCTTTTTACCAGTTCGAATGTAAAATTGCTAATGTATCTAGTTCGAAAGTGTTAATAACGACATAATTTTTCTAAAAATTACTTTCGAACTTGCCAAAGGTTTATATTTTTACTCTCTGGAATGCGCTATGTATCCTTGATAAACAATAATAAAAATCTGGCGCACGGATTCCCTCGGGCTTTCGCCCTGCGGGGAAACCGTAACGATTGCGGTGCGTTAATACTTCCGCAATCTACTTGTTTTCGAACCAGGCAAACTGCGTTTACCGTGGTCACGAACCGATGGCTCGCAATCAAAAATTAAACCACCCGCAAGGGGTGGTTGAATTTTTGGTTGGAGCGCACGGATTCGAACCATGATAAAGAGAACCAAAATCTCTTGTCCTACCATTAGACGACGCTCCAATGATGCGCAAATTATACATGTAAAAAATATTTTTGCAATAAAAAAGTATTTAATAAAACAAAAACCGCCAAAATGGCGGTTTTATTACACTATGGACACATTTCTAACTGTCGCAATACATTTTGAACATCTGCATTTACAGAATCTGTCACTGCGCGTCCAACGCCGTCGTAATGTTTGTATTCAAATGGCGCATTCGCAAATGCAGGGTATTCTTTATACAACTGTTCAAATGGAGCCAACAATGCCCGGATATTTGTTTTTGATTTGCAAATACATCCGTTGCGTACATCAGCGACCATCCCAGCGGTTGCCTCGTATTTATCGGTTGTATCGATTTGTTCGTCATTCATTACCAGACATCTGTTGCCAAATCCAGAAAAGTTCGCGTCATCCGCCAAGAATTTATAAATTAACTCTGATGTTGCGCCGGCTTTTTTCAATTTGTATGTAATTCCGCCGGTACAGCATGATTGTGACGCACGCATTAAAACGCGATACCTGCTCAACAATGGTGCCATTGTTTTGTCGTTTGCAGATATATTTGGATTTTTTTCGATTTTATCTGATATATCGCACATTATACCAGTTCGCAAATATTTACTGCGTGGCGATACTGTTTCAGACACCACAGGTTTGCGAATCCAAACCGCACATTCCGCCGGTTTACTAAATGGACATCCTTTGTATTCAGGCAACATTTTTCCGCCCGATGCGTATCCGGTCTTGTCCCCGGTGTAATTGCCATCTATTTCAGACACATTATCTGCACCGCCAGACAAGAAATTGTTTATGATATAGACGGTTTCACCATAATAACTTTGTTCGCCCAATGTAAAGGCACTATTTTGCGCCTTTTGCACATGTTTATGTGACTTTTTTACAGCCGACGATGGTAATTCCATTGGTCCCATTACAACACTTTGTATAGATTGGTTGCTGGGCAATGGGTCGTCCATCCATAAATTTTTCTTTAATTTTCTGGGCAATAACAATTCGTCAACACGCGCACGCGTCTTGGCGATTTCATCCATAGTATCTGTTATGTATTTGCTATCGCTGACCATAACATTGTCTGCTGGAATTTCTTCCTCGACAATTTCTGTTTCTGTGATAACCAAACCGCTATCGTCATCTGCAGGTTCTTCTGTTGCAACAACGACAGGTTCGGCGGCGACCAATTCTTCTTCTTCCAAAGAATCAGATGCAAATGCACATGGCGTCGCGCACATACATATCAAGGATGATAAAATAAGTATTGGTTGTTTCATACCTATAATGATACCACAAAAAAGCCTATTTTGAAAATAAAATTTATTGTTGCGGTGTATATATTTTTTTTACTACTATCAAAAATAGGAATAATAACCAAAAGGAATCCTATGAAAAAAACTTCTGTATTTGCGCTGGTGGTTGCTATGGCGATGCCGGCATTTGCGACAACTGACACAACAAAGATGTATGGCAATACATCAATTGAAAACACCGATGTTGCCGATACAACTGTATTGCCTGCGGATGAAACTGCGGTTGCACCAGTTGAACTGTCCAAAATTGGAAGCGAATCGGTAAGCACAACCTCAACAAATCCAGATATTAAATTTCCACATGGTATGCAACTGGGTCTGGGAATTTCTGCAACTGGTGGTTTGGACGGATTTATTGGGTACAATAATAAAAACTTTGATTCTTTTTGGTGGAAACGTTTTGGTGTTCGTTTAGGTTATGCCACAACAAAACCGATGAAATCATTGATAAACAAGGGTGTTGATAAATATATGGGCGACGGCATCGAAATTGGCGACCATTTAACTGTATCAGACGGTCAAATAACCGCTAAACACATGTTTGCTATGATTGATTTTTACCCGTTTGGCGACACATGGTTTTTGGGTGGGTTGCGTATGTCCGGCGGTTATTACAAGGGTGATTTGAATGTCAGTGCAGATTTGACAGCCGAAAATGACAATTTGTTAAATCCTGGAACACAATTTGAATTGGGTGACACTTTATACCGCTATAACGGTGGCGATGCCAAAGGTTTGGCATTGGCTAAATGGAAATTCTCTGGTCCATATGCAGGATTGGGTTTTGATATTGGCTTGTTTGCGGGATTAAAAATCTATTTTGATGCAGGTGTCGTCTTTACAGATGAAACTGCAAAGTTAGATTTACAGATAACAGATGTCGCAATTTTGGAACAAAGTACAAACAATGGCACAACTTGGTCGCCAATAGTGTTGTCTGATTTTGAAACTAACAAGGCAGATGCGCTGGCGGATGCACAAAAAGAGTTGGACAAGATTGATTATTATCCAATTGTAAAACTTGGATTTATGTATCGCTTTTAATACGAATCGGGGCTTTTTGCCCCGATTTTTCATTATTGCGAATCGTAAAGTCCGCGAAAACCGAATCGTGTTTTGAAAAACAAATTCAAATTCTAAAAATATTTGAAAAATTTTTTTGGCGGATTTTCAAGGGTTTTGCGTGATTTGTGAAAAAAATAAAAAATATTTCCCAAAAATTGCTTGACATTTTCGAATTTCAACCACATAATAAGCGGGCTTTCAAGTTGAGACAAATCCCAACCTATGAAATTTCGCGATAACAGATAAAAATATGTGTCTGACAAAATCGCAACATTGTTAATAGAAGCAGCTCATCAAATAAATTTTTGATGCAAATCAAAAATTGTTCAAGAAGAGATATGCAGACAGTTGAATTTGGAATTATCCAAACTTTGACAATAGTCAGTGCATATCCTAGACAGGTAGTAGGTTTACATATTAAACCTCGTTAAAAACTTGTCTTGCGAATATATTATATATGTAAAGACGAACTGAATTTTAGTCAGCTTTGTTTATATATGCACAGGACTTATGACTACAAGTTTTATTTAGAACTTGAGAGTTTGATCCTGGCT
>ODAI011394250.1_pt1 | contig 16604 bp, 12 predicted proteins | sample 1539321 | NCBI WGS metagenome assembly ODAI01 (sample SAMN02144231, study PRJEB22623) | gut metagenome | biome: sheep rumen | host: Ovis aries | place: New Zealand | reverse complement strand
TGTCTGAAGGTGTCGCTGCGGGTGAAGAACAGCAGCAATACGGCGATATCTGTCTTGGCGGGATGCTTCATTTTATTCCTTTTCGCTGCAAAAGTACAAAAAAACTCTTAAATCTTAATTCTTTAGTCTCATTTATTTTGTAATCTTGCAAACTAGTTCCCCTGAATTGCCTTTATTCATGGGGCGAATTGCGTTAATTCTCCAAAATCGCTTCCGCATGTCAGTTTTTTTTTGTATCTTTGCGGCAAATTAGAAATATATAAGGTATGCAAGCAATCATCTTAGCGGCAGGAATGGGTCGCAGATTAGGGGAACTGACGAAAGATAATACCAAGTGTATGGTGCCCGTGAATGGCGTGCGACTCATCGACCGCCTCTTGCGACAATTGTCTACACTCCCCCTCACCCGCATCATCATCGTGATAGGCTATAAAGGCCAGGAACTAAAGGATTATATCCACTCCACACTCCACACTCCTCACTCCCCACTCCCCATCGAATTCGTCGAGAACCCCATCTACGACAAGACCAACAACATCTACTCGCTCTCGATGGTCAAGGAGCAGCTGCAGCAAGACGATACCCTCCTGATAGAGAGCGACCTCATCTTCAGTGATCGTCTCTTCCCCATGATTCTCGAGAACCCCTATCCCAATCTCGCCCTCGTGGCGAAATACGAGTCGTGGATGGACGGTACGATGGTGCGCCTCGATGAAGACCAGTATATCGTGAACTTCATCTCGAAGCAGGCCTTCGACTATGCCGATGTCGATAGCTACTATAAGACAGTGAACATCTATAAGTTCAGCCGCGAGTTCCTCCAGCAACAGTATGTGCCCTTCCTCGATGCCTATACCAAGGCCGTGGGCAACAATGAGTATTACGAAAACGTTCTGCGCATTATCTCCCTGTTGAACAGCCACAACATGAAGGCGCTGCCCATCGGAAACGAGAAATGGTATGAGATCGACGACAAGCAGGATCTCGACATTGCCGAGGCCCTCTTTGCTGATGATCAGGACGTCATCCGTAAATACTACGGGCGCTATGGCGGTTTCTGGCGGTTCCCCCAGATGCTCGACTTCTGCTACTTGGTGAATCCCTACTTCCCCTCCAAGCGCATGAAAGACGAGCTGCGCAGCAATTTCGATACCCTGCTGACGGAGTACCCTTCGGGCATGAAGGTCAACACCCTCATCGCCAGCAAGAGCTTTGGCGTGAGCGAACCCTATATCGTGCCAGGCAACGGAGCTGCCGAGCTCATCAAGGTGCTCATGGAAGGCATGGATGGCAAAGTAGGCTTCATCCGCCCTTCGTTCGAGGAATACCCCAATCGTTACGACCCTTCTCAGCAGGTCACCTTCGTGCCCTCCAACGAGGACTATCGCTATACCGCTGACGACCTGATGGCCTACTTTGGCGATACCGGCATCAAGGCCCTCCTGCTCATCAATCCCGATAATCCCTCAGGCAACTTCATCCCCAAGGCTGATGTGTTGAGGCTGGCCCAGTGGTGCGAGGAGCGGCAGATTCGTCTGGTGGTCGATGAGAGCTTCGTCGACTTCAGTGATACGAGGAGTGAGGAGTGTGGAGTGAGGAGTGATAACTCCCTGCTCTCCGATGCAATTCTCGAGTCTTGTCCCCACATGGCCGTCATGAAGAGCATCTCCAAGAGCTTCGGTGTGCCAGGCCTCCGTCTCGGTATCCTCGCCTCTGCTGATAAAGAATTGATTGCGCGCATCAAGAAAGAGGTCTCTATCTGGAACCTCAACTCATTTGCTGAGTTCTTCATGCAGATTTACAACAAGCACGAGAGCGACTACCTGAAGGCGTGCGACAAGTTTCTGGCTGAGCGTGACAGTTTCGAACAGCAGCTGCGCACGGTACCCTTCCTCCGTGTGATGCCCTCGCAGGCCACTTATTTCCTCTGTGAGGTGCTGCCGCCTTATACGGCTACCGAGATCGTCATCCACATGCTGCGACAGCACAACATCCTGACGCGCGACTGTAGCAAGAAGCCTGGACTCGACCCCACCAAGCAATACATGCGCATCGCCGTCCGTAATCATGAGGACAACACGCGCCTCATAGAAGGACTGAGAAAAATGAAATAATAAAATATAATGAGGATTTGCATTTGCGGAGGAGGTAATCTGGGGCATGTGGTAGCTGGATTCCTGGCAGCCCATGCCGATGGCGAGGTGTCGTTGCTGACACGTCGCCCAGAGCGTTGGCAGCGGCAGCTCGTCATCTCTACCCCTGAGGGCGCGACGCTTCTGGGGCGCCTCTCCACGATATCCTCTAATCCTGCCGAGGTCGTCCCTCAGGCCGATATCGTGCTGCTCTGCCTGCCAGGATTCTCCATCCGTGAGGAATTGCAGCTCATCAGCCCCTACCTTTCGCCACAGACAGCCGTTGGCAGTATCGTCAGTAGCACAGGCTTCTTCTTCGAGGCCTTCAAGATCCTGCCTCCACAGACACCCCTGTTCGGTTTCCAGCGCGTACCCTTTATCTCGCGCATCAAGGAATATGGGCACTCCGCCTGTCTGATGGGCTATAAGCCTAGTCTCCATATCGCTATCGAGCAGACAACTCGCAAAGAGGCACTGCGCGCCACGATGCAGCAGCTCTTCTGCGTACCCGTTCAGTTGTTGAAGAGCTATTATGAAGTAAGTCTGACGAATAGCAACCCCCTGCTCCATCCAGCCCGCCTCTATACCCTCTGGAGCGACTGGCACGAGGGCGTCACCTATCCCGAAGAGACCCTGTTCTATGAGCAGTGGACTGATGAGGCATCTGCACTGTTGATCCAGATGGACGAAGAGTTCCAACAACTGCTCAGCGTGCTGCCCGTTACCAAAGGCAGCATCCCCACAATCCTCGACTATTACGAGAGCACCGATGCCCCGTCGCTGACGCGTAAGTTACGGTCTATCCAGGCTTTCAAGGGCATCAAGGCCCCCATGAAGCCGTGTACAGGTGGCTTTGAGCCCGACTTCAGCAGCCGCTATTTCACCGAAGATTTTCCCTATGGCCTGCAGATCATTCAGCATCAGGCCCGAGAACATCACGTTGCCACTCCCGTCATTGACCGCGTCCTCTCCTGGGGCTTGGAACACACCTGATTCCCCGATGCGACAGCATTCTACCGCTTGGAACCATTTTGTCGCATACACCCCCAGCTGTCGCAACAACATCAGAAAATAATCCTTCAAAAACTTATTTATCTCTGAAAACCATCGTATCTTTGCATTGTCGAAAGGAAACTGACGACAACAGAGATCAATAAAATTAGAAGTAAAACATTTAAAATAATAAAGATTATGATGAAGAAGTTTTTATATTTAGAGACCGCACTTGTAAGCGCTCTTATCGCGTTATTTCTTTCATCCGCAGCAATGTCAAATAACTGTAAGCGCGTCATGACACAGGTCACTATGCAGACGTCATCCCTCTCTTATGGCATAAGCTTAGGCGAAATATCCCCAGAGCCTTAAAAGGTAATGATAATACAATGAAGAAGAAACTGATTTTCTGGTTGGCTGCCATGATGGCCATCGGCACAGCCACGATGATGACATCGTGTAGCAAGGAAGACACTCCAAGCGACAGCCCTGCTGTAGTGCCGGAACCGACAGTGCCGGCGGCACGCATCACGGAGACCATCCGTAAGGAGAAGGCCAAGGCCACTGTATACAACTTCGAATACCCGTCATTGGATCCATACGGCAAGGCGGCGATACTCTCGGGCAGTATCGTCGTGGGCGATGAGGTGGAGGCCGGCAAGCAGGCTGCAGGTATGGTGCTTTACAACCACTTTACCGTGTTCCAGAAAGATCAGTGTCCCTCGCGCGGCGACCTGGATATCGTGCTGAAGGTGGTGGGCAGCAAGCTCATTGCCGTAGCCCCTGACTACTACGGCTTTGGCTCTACTGGCGACAAGAACCAGGCCTACTGCATGTCTCGCACCAACTCACAGAGCAGCGTCGACGCACTCCTGGCTGCCCGCCAAATTCTGAAGGAGAAGGGATACACATGGGGGGACTACCTCTTCAACCTCGGCTATTCTGAGGGCGGACAGACGGCTATGGGGGTGGTGCGCCTCGTGGCAGAGAAGTATCCCGACATCAAGATTACCCACACTGTGGCTGGCGCAGGTCCCTATGACATCGGCGAGACCTACCGCCAGTTGGTTAGTTCTGGCGAAACGTCGATGCCGTCGACCGTCATCAGCACACTGTTGGCTTACAATGAGTACTATCAGTTAGGCGTTAAGAACAGCGAGATGTTCCTTGACCCCACCTTGAGTAACATCCCTACCTACCTGTTCAGCAAGGACTACAAACGCAACGAGTTGGAGGGCAAACTGGCTTCCACGAAAATCTCCGAATGGATCCACCCCTCCTTGCTCGACTTCAAGAGTAGTCTGTCGATGAAGTTCATGGGGGTCTTCGAGAAGGAGAATCTGTCAAAGGGCTGGAAGCCACGTGGTGACGAGCGCATCAGCTTGGTACACAATACGCTCGATGCCTGCGTGCCCTACGCTAACACCACGCAGTTGGCAGAGTTCTTCAAGCGGGCAGGCTTTACAGTCGACGTCTTGTTCACCAGCAACCGCTATCAGGATGGTATGGTGTTTGTATTCCCCGTCGTCTTACCTCCCCTTTCGGAGAATATGGGTTCTCACGAGGCTGGTGCCATTCCTTTCGTCACGGAGCTTATCACCGTCATCTGCCACTATCTCGACATCAAGCCCTGGTTCACCATCACACCAGAGGAGCTGGGAGGTGTATAATGTCGCAAAAGTTACATCCACTTGGGTAGAGTATGTGACATTTTTTTATCAAAAATCCAAATATCTGTGGCGTTTTATCGAATTTATTCGTAATTTTGCAGGCATGAATAACGAGGAATTGCGACAGCGGTTCAATCCTGACGGTTCGGTGTTGAGGCGTCAGCAGATGAGGATGCTGGAGATCTTGCTGGAGGTGGACGGGATCTGCAAGCGGCACGGTATCCCCTACTGGCTCAGTAGCGGCACATTGATCGGGGCGATGCGCCATGATGGATTTATACCCTGGGATGACGATCTCGACATTGAGATGCTGCGCTCTGACTACCTGCGGCTGATGGAGGTGCTGCCCAAGGAGCTACCTAACTGGCTCGCACTGCAGAACAGCGATACGGATCCGAACTACTTCTATTTCTACGCCAAGGTGCGCGACCGCCGTTCACGGATGTTGGAGCAGAACGGCTACGACCGTCTGTGGAAAGAGCAGGGAATCTATATCGACATCTTCCCGATGGAGCAGCATCCTATCTGGCTGCACAAACTGACGGAGAAGACCGTAGGCCATATGTATAAAATCTGGCGCACGAGTACTGACGACGTAAAGGCCATCAAGCAAGTACGCCGTATATTCAACTTCAACAACCGCATCCTCTTCCCCTGCCTCCGAGCTATTCTTTCACCGTTCACTGTTCACTCTTCACTTTTAACTTCCGGCATGGGCATCCCTTTCCACAACCCTCGCTATCTCGATGAGATTTTCCCCCTGACAACCCATAAGTTTGAGGACGGCGACTTTCCCGTGCCTGGCAATGCCGATGCTCATCTGCGTCACATCTTTGGCGACTATATGCGATTGCCCGATCTCAGCAGGCTGCATCCGCACGTCGAACAGTTAGAATTCAACGACTGAATCATCATTTTTAGGTATTAGGTATGTTTGCACTCGTGGAGAACGGGCACGACCAGCAGGGAAACCCACCAGATAACTATGGTTACTTCCTCGCTACGCTGACACCCGTTCACGACTTCTCGATAGCCATCAACGGCAAGATTACGGGCTCAATGCTCGTACAGCATTATGCCGGCTACCTTTATCTACGGCCCTGCGCTCCCCCGTACCTGGTTCCTGGGGCTGAACCTAAAGCTTTAAGAAGAGTTTCTTGATAAAGGCGATGCACTCCTTGAGGATGACGGCTCCCGAAAGGCGCATCACGGCGTAGTAGAGCATGGCGGCTATCGCTGTGCGACTTATCAGCAATACCCACTGCCGAGGGGTATCGTCTGTAAGCTCTAAGCCGTCGGCTATCAACTCCGTCGTCCATCTTGTTATCGCCATGACGGTGGCGGCAACGAGGGCGAAGGGCAGGATATCCTTCAGGAAGTGAAGCAGGTGATAGTGCATTAGACGGCTGACGAAAAAATGCCACACGAACATCCACCCTATATTTAATAAGGTATAGGCGATCACCATCGCATAGATACCCTCGCGCCAGAGGCTGACCATCAGCACAATCTGGAGGATACCCAGTGCGAGTGTATTCCAGAGATAGATATCGCTGCGGTGCTGGCTGATGATGGAGTCGGTGAGCAGTGTGGACAGGGGCATGAAGGCGCCACAGAGACAGAGCAGGGGGAGCAGAGAGGCAGAGAAAGCCCATTTCTCACCGATGGCCAGCACGATGAACTCATGTGATACCAGTCCGAGTCCGAACAGCAGGGGGAAGGAGATAAAGGCCGTGAAACGCACCATCTTACGGAGGACTGCCAGTTGTCGCTCCCGTTCGTCGTGGAGCCCTACGAGCACCGTCTGATCCACCTGTTTCAGCATATTTCCTACCAGCAGGAAGCACTTCGAACTCCATTGATAAGCCTGATTGTAATGCCCCGTATTCGTCTCGCCGTAAAAACGGCCCAGCAGCAGGTTCATGATATTATTGTTCACCTGCGTGAAGATGGCGGAGAGCATGATACGCACACTGAAAGGAAATATCTTCTTTAGAGGAGTGAAGAGTGAAGAGTGAAGCGTGAAGAGTGAGGGGCGCCAGGGGCTGAAGTACCAAAGCAGAAGCGTATTGACGGCGATGTAGAGCAGATACTGTGTGGCCAGGGCCCAGTAGCCGAAACCGAGGACTGCCAGAATGACGCTGACGATGCTCGACGAGAGTGTGGCGGTCATGCCGCACTGGGCTATCTGCTTGATCTGCATCTGCTTCGTGAGATAGGCCGACTGCGCCATGCCGAAGCTGGAGAATACGAAGCCGAGGAACACGTAGCGGCTCAAGGGGATGAGCTTGGGCTGGTGATAGTAATCAGCGATGAGTGGGGCTGAGAAGAAGAGCAACGCGTAGATGGCGATGCCTGCCAGGATATTGAACCAGAATACGGCATTGTAGTCAGCGTGGGTGGGCGATTTCAGATTAATCAGTCCCGTCTTGAACCCGCTCGACTGCAGTTCATTGGCAATCACGGAGAATACGGCGAGCATGGCTGTCATGCCATAGTCTGAAGGGTCGAGCAGCCGCCCGAGGATGATGCCGAAGACCAATCCAAGCAACTGCTGCACGCCGTTGTTCATTCCGCCCCAGAAGAGGCCCTTCGCCGTTTTCTCCTTGAGGTTGTCCATCCCAGAGACTTATTGCCGCACGATGACGCTGCCGCTGGCCTGATGGGTAGCCAGGATAAGCACCTCGGCTATCTGTACATGCTCAGGGGCATTGGCCGCATAGACGGCTACGTCAGCGATGTCGTCGCCCGTCAGCGGCTTGATGCCTTTATAGACAGTGGCCGCGCGGTCTGCATCCCCACGGAAGCGGATGTTGCTGAAGTTGGTCTCCACGAGGCCGGGCTTCAGGTTTGTCACGCGGATAGCCGTATTAGCCACATCGATGCGGAGGCCGTCGCTCAGCGCCTTCACGGCAGCTTTCGTGGCGCAGTAGACGTTTCCACCCGCATAGGCAGCATCGCCAGCCACAGAGCCGACATTGATGATATGGCCTTTCCCGCGCTCCACCATACGGGGCACGATGAGGCGTGTCATTGTGAGCAAGCCCATGATGTTGGTCCCTATCATCGTTTCCCACTCGTCGAGGTTGCCTTCGTATTCAGGCTCAAGCCCCAGTGCCAGGCCTGCATTATTGATGAGCACATCGATCTGCTGCCAAGCTTCGGGCAGGTTCTCAATGGCCTGACGGGCAGCGTCGCGATCTCTTACATCGAAGGCCAGCGTCAGCACTTCAGTACCCTTGGCCTGGAGTTCCTGCTGGATAGCCTCCAGCTTTTCTGTGTTCCTACCAGTGAGAATCAGGCGGTCGCCGTTCTCTGCGAATTTCCTGGCGCAGCCGAGTCCGATGCCGCTCGTAGCGCCTGTAATCAATACGGTCTTCTTCATAAGTCGTAGCGTTTTTGGGGGGTTGGGATTAGCCTACTTGACTACCAGGCTTTACGTCCTTCGTGGTGGTGACCACGCTGAGGCTTTCGTCGAAGTCGACAGCAGAAAGAATCATACCCTGACTCTCGATGCCCATCATCTGACGAGGGGCAAAGTTGGCCACGAAGAGGATGCGCTTGCCGATGAGTTCCTCTGGGTTCTCATAGAAGGCAGCGATACCTGAGCAGATGGTGCGATCTGTGCCAGAGCCATCATCGATGGTAAACTGCAGAAGCTTCTTCGACTTCTTCACCTTCTGGCAATCCTTCACGAGTCCTACGCGGATGTCGAGCTTCTCGAAGTCCTCGAAGCTCACGGTATCCTTGATAGGTGCAGCCTTATAGTTAGCAGCCTCATTAGCCTTCTTGGTTGCCTCCAGTTTGTCGAGTTGCTTTTGGATCACCTCGTCCTCGATCTTTTCGAAGAGCAGCGAAGGCTCTCCGAGCTGGTGGCCTGGTTTCAACAGGTCTGTAGAGCCAAGTTGCTCCCACTCAAACGAGTCGATGGCGAGCATCTCGCGGAGTTTCTTGCTGCTGAAGGGCAGGAACGGCTCAAAGGCGATAGCGAGGTTGGCCGTCAGCTGTAAGCAGATGTTCAGGATGGTCTCGCAGCGCTTGGAATCGGTTTTCCATACCTTCCAAGGTTCGCACTCGGTGATGTAGCGGTTGCCGATACGAGCGAGGTTCATGGCCTCAAACTGAGCATCGCGGAACTTAAACTGTTCCAGCAGTGCCTCAACCTTTTCTTTCACATCCTTGAACTCGGCAAGTGCAGCTTTGTCTACATCCAGCAACTCGCCGCAAGCAGGAACTACACCGTTCCAGTATTTCTTGGTCAACTGGAGGGCGCGGTTCACGAAGTTTCCGTAGACGGCCACGAGCTCGTTGTTATTGCGATCCTGGAAGTCCTTCCAGGTGAAGTTGTTGTCTTTGGTCTCTGGTGCATTGGCTGTCAGCACGTAGCGCAGCACGTCCTGCTTGCCAGGCATATCCACCAGATACTCGTGGAGCCATACAGCCCAGTTGCGCGAAGTGGAGATCTTATCGTTCTCCAGGTTCAAGAACTCGTTGGCGGGCACATTGTCGGGCATGATATACTTGCCGTGAGCCTTCATCATCACAGGGAAGATGATACAGTGGAACACGATATTATCCTTGCCGATGAAGTGTACCAGACGTGTATCCTCATCCTGCCACCACTTCTCCCAATTGCCCCACTTCTCTGGCTCACGCTCGCAGAGCTCCTTGGTGTTTGACACATAGCCGATGGGCGCATCAAACCATACATAGAGCACCTTGCCTTCTGCATCCTTGACGGGTACAGGAATACCCCAGTCCAAGTCGCGTGTCATCGCACGGGGCTGCAGATCCATATCCAGCCACGACTTGCATTGACCGTAGACATTGGGGCGCCACTCCTTGTGCTCTTCCAGAATCCACTTTTTCAACCAGTCCTGATACTCGTTCAGGGGCAGATACCAGTTCTTGGTCTTCTTCAGCACAGGGGTAGAGCCAGAGATGGTTGACTTCGGATTAATCAGCTCTGTAGGCGAAAGGTCACGTCCGCACTTCTCACACTGGTCGCCGTAGGCTCCCTCGTTGTGGCAATAAGGGCACTCGCCAGTGACATAACGGTCAGCGAGGAACTGCTTGGCCTCCTCGTCGTAGAGCTGTTCCGTGGTCTCTTCAGTCAGTTTGCCCTCATCGTAGAGTTTGCGGAACCAATCTGCAGCAAACTTATGATGCGTCTCACTGGTTGTGCGACTATAGATATCGAAGGAGATGCCGAACTCCTCAAACGAGTCCTTGATCATTTTATGATAACGGTCTACTACATCCTGAGGCGTGATGCCCTCCTTACGGGCACGAACAGTGATGGGCACTCCATGCTCATCCGAACCTCCGATAAATAGCACCTCGCGCTTCTTCAGACGGAGATAGCGCACATAGATATCAGCAGGTACATATACACCAGCCAGGTGGCCGATATGTACACCGCCATTAGCGTATGGTAGCGCCGACGTCACTGTCGTGCGCTTAAAAGTCTTGTTTTCCATTCTTGTAAATACGTATTTATTATTTTGGCTGCAAAATTAGTAATAATCCACAGAAAAACCAAATTAAATACATAAAATATCTAAAACTGTCGATTGATTCGGATTTTTTCAGTAATTTTGCAGACATAAGTAACTTTATAAACTATTCGAAGATGAAACTACGCGTTTTCTCCCTATCCCTTCTGATGCTGGCGACCACAGCGGTCGTGGCTCAGGATCGGCTCTATGCCGATGAGTTCCCCCTTGGTGATGTCACCCTGCTCGACGGTCCTCTGAAGAAGGCCCGCGACCTGAACATCAAGACTTTGCTACAGTATGACTGCGACCGTCTGTTGGCTCCCTATCTGAAGGAAGCTGGACTGACGCCTAAGGGCAAGTCGTATCCTAACTGGGATGGTCTGGACGGACATGTTGGCGGACACTATCTGACGGCGATGGCCATCAATGCCGCTACAGGCGATGCGGAGTGTCAGAAACGGATGGACTATTTTATCAGCGAACTGCAAGCCTGTGCTGATGCCAACGCCAAGAACCATCCTGCTTGGGGTAAGGGCTACGTGGGCGGTGTGCCTGGTAGCGACCGTATCTGGGGTAATTTCAAGAAGGGCGACTTTGGTGCTTATTATGGCGCGTGGGTACCTTTTTACAATATTCATAAGATGTATGCCGGACTGCGAGACGCCTGGGCGTATTGCGGCAACGAGCAGGCCAAGCAGCTTTTCCTCGGTTTCTGTGACTGGGCTATCGACCTGACAGCAGGTCTTAGCGATGCCCAGATGGAGCGGGTGCTTGATACGGAGCATGGTGGTATGAACGAGGTATTGGCTGATGCATACGCCATCACTGGCGAGCAGAAGTATCTGGACGTTGCCCGTCGATTCTCACATCGTCGTCTGCTCAATCCGCTGATGCAGCGTCGCGACTGTCTGGACAATATGCACGCTAACACCCAGGTGCCTAAGGTCATCGGCTTTGAGCGTATTGCCGAACTTGGTGGCGATGAGGCTTATCATACAGCTGGAGCCTATTTCTGGGAGATTGTGACTGGTGAACGCTCATTGGCCTTTGGCGGTAACAGTCGTCGAGAGCACTTCCCCAGCAAAGAGTCCTGTCAGGACTTTGTGCAGGATATCGACGGCCCCGAGAGTTGTAACACCAATAACATGATGAAGTTGACTGAGGATCTGCATCGTCGTAACCCAGAGGCACGCTTTGCCGATTTCTATGAGTTGGCGATGTTCAACCATATCCTCTCAACCCAGCATCCTGAGCATGGTGGCTATGTGTACTTTACTTCAGCCCGTCCACGCCATTACCGCAACTACTCTGCCCCTAACGAGGCGATGTGGTGCTGTGTGGGTACTGGTATGGAGAATCACGGCAAGTATGGTCAGTTTGTTTATACCCGCCATAAGGATGCCCTGTTTGTAAACCTTTTCGTCGCTTCAGAGCTGAACTGGAAGGAGAAGGGTATCCAACTTCGTCAGGAAACCAGCTTCCCCTATAGCGAGAGCAGCAAGATTACCATGACTGAGGGTAAGGGTAAGTTTGCCCTGCAGGTGCGCTATCCCGGTTGGGTAAAGCCAGGACAGTTCTCCGTGAAGGTGAACGGTCTTCCTGTCAGCATCGTCACTGGTCCGTCGTCGTATGTCACCATCGATCGTCAGTGGAAGAAGGGTGATGTGGTCGATATCCAGTTCCCCATGCACAACAGTGTGAAGTATATGCCGAACCTCTCGCAGTATATCGCCCTGATGCACGGTCCTATCATGTTGGCTATGAAGACGGGTACCGAGGACTTGGCTATGCTGATAGCCGACGACAGCCGATTCGGACAGTTAGCCGTAGGCAAGAAGCTGCCTATCGACCAGGCTCCCATCCTGATTAATAATGATATTGAGAGTATCGCCAATCAGTTGCAACCTATTGACGGCAAACCTCTCCACTTCACCATCTCTACCAAGATGGTCAACGAGATCCGCAACGAGTTGATGCCTTTCTTCGAGCTTCACGACGCACGCTATATGATGTACTGGCTGGCACTCTCAGAGGATAGCTATAAGGGCTATCTCGACAATCTGGCCAAGCAGGAGCAGGAGCGTCAGGCTCTCGAGAATCGCACGACCGATAAGGTACAGCCAGGCGAGCAGCAGCCCGAGAGCGACCACTTCATGGAAACCGACGACTCGTTTGTGGGTAACACCAACGATGTGTTCTTCCGTGATGCACGCGATGGACATTATTTCAGTTATCTGATGCAGACAGGTGGTAAGACAGATCTTAGCCTGCGCCTGAAGTATTGGGGCGTAGGCGAGTGGAGGAGCCATGAGTTTGATATCTTCGTCGATGACGTGCTCGTGACATCAGTCAACAACACAGACAAATACCGTATCTCTAAATTTGTATATGAGACTTATCCCATCCCCGCTGATGCCTTGAAGGGCAAGAAACAGGTACGCGTGAAGTTCGTGGCCAAGCCCAAGAAGCAGATTGGTGAGATATATGAAGTGAGATTGGTGACAATGAATGAGTAATGCTTTTCTATCAATGAAGACAGATATACAGATTGCACGTGAATGCAAACTTGATCACATCAGTGAAATAGCCTCCCGACTCGGTATCCCTACAGAGGAGATTGAATCCTATGGACGATACATGGCCAAGGTGCCTATCTCGCTGATTGACGAGAAAAAAGTGAGTAAGAGTAAGTTGATTCTGGTCACTGCTATCAGTCCCACGAATGAGATAGAAGGACTTTCCTAGACGATATAAATTTAAAACCTAATTGTCAAGATATGAATAAACGAGCAATTTTCGCTGCCCTTTTTGCGGCAGCCACGATGGGCCTCAGTGCCCAGAAGCCGATGACTGCTCCTGCAGGCGGCAAGGCAATCAGTGACGAACTGATCGGTATCTTCTTTGAGGATATCAATAATTCTGCTGATGGTGGTCTCTATGCCGAATTGGTACAGAACGGCTCTTTCGAGTTCTCACCCGTTGAGCGCGATGGATGGGGCCCAGGTACTGCCTGGCGCCTGAGTCGCCCTGGTCACTCTACAGGATGGATGGAACCTCGTATGGACAACGGTATCCATCCTAACAATCCTACTTACATGCGTCTCCACATCGAGCGTGTCAAGGAGTTTTCCGACTATACGGGCTGGAAGGGCTTTGGTCTTCAGAACGATGGCTTCGATGGTATCTCAGTAAAGGCTGGCGAGAAATACGACTTCTCTGCCTTCCTGCGTAACTTTGGTGATGCCAAGCAGGTGCGCGTGGCTCTCGTAGAGCAGATTCCTGGATGGCCTCCCAAGGATCCGAAGCTCTTAGCTCAGGCTGTCATCGACGTGACTGATAACGGGTGGAAGAAATATGAGGCCGTACTGACGCCTGACTCCACTTGTCAGAAAGCTTCCCTGATGGTGCTCGTGCTCAATGTGGGCGACCTCGATGTCGACATGGTGTCGCTGATGCCCGAGGATACCTATAAGGGTCATGGCCTGCGCAAGGACCTGGCCCAGGCGCTCGCCGACCTGCATCCCAAGTTCCTGCGCTTCCCTGGCGGATGCGTGGTGCACGGTGGTGGCGACGGCTTCTGGAACACCTATCGCTGGAAGACTACCATCGGCCCGAAGGAGCAGCGCAAGCAGATGAAGAATACCTGGGGCTATCACCAGAGCATGGGCCTCGGCTATTTCGAGTACTTCCAGTTTTGTGAGGACCTCGGAATGGAGCCCGTACCCATTCTGCCTGCTGGTGTGAGCTGTCAGGGTGCCAACGGTGGCTGGGAGATGTGGCCTACTCAGGCTCAGGATGCTTGTCCGATGGAAACGATGGACGAGTGGGTTCGTGAGGCTATCGATCTCATTGAGTGGGCTAATGGCGACCCTGCTACCAATAAGTGGGCAAAGATGCGTGCAGACCAGGGCCATCCCAAACCCTTCAATCTGAAGTATCTCGGCATCGGCAACGAGGAGAAGATCTCGCCTGAGTTCATCGAGCGCTTTAAATATATATATGAGCGCGTGACGAAGGCTTATCCGGAGATTGTCATCGTGGGTACTGCCGGGCCTGGTTCTCATGCAGGCAATCCCGACTATGAGGCTGGCTGGAAACTCGCCAACGAGCTTGGTATGCCTATCCTCGACGAGCACTATTACGAGCAGAACGACTTCTTCCTGAACAAACGCCAGTATGATAATTATCCCCGTGGCGGAAAGACCAAAGTGTACCTGGGCGAGTATGCGGCTAAGGACAAGAAACTGATTGATGCCCTTGCCGAGGGCCTCTATCTGCTCCATGTAGAGCGCAATGCCGATGTGGTCAGCATGACCAGCTATGCTCCGCTCTTTGCCCGCAAGGATGGCACCCAGTGGAATCCTGATATGATCTACTACGACAATGAGCGCCCGTTCCTCACCTGTAGCTACTATGTGCAGCAGCTCTTCGGACAGTCTTCTGGCAACTACTACTACGGCGACTGTGTGAAGTTCGAAGGCGATGCGCCTGATGCTTGTCAGCCTATGGAGAATGTACACTATGGTCAGAGTGTTGTCCTCAATACCAAGACACGCCAGCTCTTCGTGAAACTTTGCAACGCCAGTGGTGAGGCGAAGAAGGCCAACATCGACTTGAGCCGCTTCGGTCTGAAGAAGCTGGCCACCAAGACGGTGCTCTCGGGCAATGCTGATGACGAGAACAATTACGATGCTCAGCCAATCGCTCCAAAGACAGAGCAGATCAAGGCTCAGAAGAAGTTCTCCGTCGACTTGGCGCCCTATAGCTTTGTCATGTTGAAGTACACTCTGTAGTATTCCGGAATTCACTTTTTTAGACCCTATTGCGGCAGATTTTTGGCTCGTGTGCCAAGTCTGTCGCAATATCGTTTTTCTGTCGCCACAACTCAAGAAGATATTCCTGAAAAAACTTGGAATGAGCTGTTTTTCGTCGTACCTTTGCAACATCAAAAGTAAAAAACAGTAAAGTAGTATACATTATATTCCCAAAACATTTGTTTATTTCAGAAATATTGCTTAAATTTGCAAGCGATATCAATGAGATAAATAAATGAAGAAGACCTTATTCCTTATTCCATTCCTGTTCCTGACACTGATTGCAGCTGCTCAGGATTTTCAGACAGAGATCAAGTTGATTGAAGCACTTGACTTCAATGGCAAGACACTTGCGAAGGCTCCTGCCGGAAAGAGTCAGACTCTGCAATTGGCGCGTACCAAGTTCTCGACTCCTTTGGCAGACTATACCTCGCTCGCGCTGCCTTCCCTTAAGTTGGGCAATATCATCGGACATCCGACCCTTGGCTGGGATGACACAGATTTTAAGATACCCGAAGGCGTACCTGCCGTCTATGACGGCAAATGGGCACTGAATGATGTGTTTACCGATGGCGACTTCCCTGTGGCTATCTATGGCAGGACTCCGAGCGACGAACTTTTACCTTGGGGTAAGACTGAGCAGGATATTTCCTGTCGTGGCAGAGACCCGCATCTGATCATGCTCCTCGATCCTTCGAAAGAAGTGAAGAAAGTGTATAACACACGAAATCTTACTATCACGCCCAAGGACAGTCTTTTCCAAAGCGTGGAGTGGGCAGTCGTAAAGGATGGTGTGCTCTATTTTTCGGAGTGCATTTCTACTGCCCCAGACAAAGACTCTCAAGGCGACTATCTTGTGGCCGTCGATATCAATACAGACAAGACGCTCTGGATGAGTAAGCCGCGCACGGTGAATTCCTCCAACTTCCTGATTGTCGATAATTCCATCATCTGTGGATTAGGTGGCTCTGGGATTCCCGATTATATCTATGTGCTGAACCGTTACACAGGTGTCAAGACCCGGGAATACTGGATACCCTCAGCAGCCTCTTGGTTTGCCATAGGTGAAGACAAGACTCTTTATGTCGCTCTTTACGACAAGCACGTGGCTTTCAAAATAACCAAATAAACTTTAAAGACAATGAAGAAATCAAGCTTTTTAAGACTGGTAATGGCTGTAGCCCTGTTGCTCACAGTGAATACCAATGCGCTGGGCGACAATCTGCGCCTGGGTGGTAGCATCGTTGGTAAGATCGAGTCTAACGGCGATGTACGTATCGGAGGTTCTATCGTAGGCCGTTTCGAGTCCAATGGTGACATCCGTGTAGGCGGATCTATCCAGGGACGTATTGAAAAGAACGGCGATATCCGTAAAAACGGCACCATCATCGGCAGGGTAGAGCAGAACAACGATATCCGTATCAACGGATCCATCGTGGGTCGCGTTGAAAAGAATGGTGATATCCGCAAGAACGGCTCCATCATCGGCAGGGCTGA
>ODAI013926499.1_pt1 | contig 16605 bp, 23 predicted proteins | sample 1539321 | NCBI WGS metagenome assembly ODAI01 (sample SAMN02144231, study PRJEB22623) | gut metagenome | biome: sheep rumen | host: Ovis aries | place: New Zealand | reverse complement strand
TCGCAAAGTTAGTCAAAACTAACAACCGCAAACACTTGAAAAAAATTTTACAAAACTCCACTAAACTACTAGGTTTATTCTTCTCTACAAACATAGTGTCATACGCCTAAAGAAAGCGGCTGACTAAATGTCAACCGCTCTACTATTTATGCCGGGTCTAATGTCACTTCAACATATTTTCCTCCTGACATAGAGGTTGTCCATACTCGTTCTGCCTGGTTCACTGTAACAAATTGAATTGATGTATTATCCGATGTCAAGAGAGCGCAGCCGTTTCCGAAATATACATTATTCGGCAACCGCATAGGGTAAGGTCTAGGTGGTGTAATTACAATACCTTCTGTCGTATTATAAAGTCCGCCTAACGCGATATACATTCTGGCGCGCAGGGTTTCTCCCTCCACATAAAAATCGGTAATAAATCTTCTAAACCCCGCTGCTGCTGATCCTTCCCACGTAGCGGTAATTGTATCATATTTATAAATTTTAACCGGCGCGCCGTTGATAACATTTACCATATTATTAGCGAAGGTAATACTGCCGTTTGTGTTTGGATGAAAATAATTTGCCGTGTTCCATGACTGCACCCATCCAAAAGTTAAGGGGCAAATACATTTTTTCTGGATACTCAACTGAATCGAGTTATAATAATTAAACTGCGGATAATAAGTACACATTTTTCCGTTCAATCTGTTTTCCATGCTGTAATTATGGAACCAATAAATCGGACGGTCAAGGTGCGTTTTCAATCTGGTTACAAAAATATCAAGCTGCTGTCTAAAGTAGTCTTCACCGTGTCCTGCGTGATATTCATTGATGCCAGCTACTAGGATATAGCATTTAATTTTTGAATGATCAAACGTAGTATCAGCGATAAAATCATTTATCTGGTCAAGGTATCCGTGTTCTACTTCAAATCCAGTTCCGCCGTAGGTGTAGTTATGAACATTTACACCCAATTTATTTGCCAGAACCGCAGGTATTCTTACATTGTCGGGATCGTGAGTATAATCTGCCCACGAATCGCCGAATAAAGCAATTTCGGTCAGTCCTGTATCATTGATAATATTAGCAATAGATTGCGTATTAGCATCCACTTCCGTTTCCATGCTGTCCACGGTTTCTTCCAAATCGGCAACCTGCTGTCTAAGGCTTTCCACCTGCTGACTATAAATACCAGTAGACGCCCAATAAGAAGGATTAGAACTTGGATTTCCAATACTAGCGGGAACCGGTATTTTACTTGTATAGCTATTGCCGTTATAGGTTACAATAGTAAGTGCTTCATACGCAACACCGGAACGCCATTCGTTTGTGTGATCTGAATTTTCATAAAATTTCGGCACATATCTAGCACCAATATACTGCCTATTCATTACTGCACCTCCTAATAACTCAATACTAAATGACCATAATTCGGCTGCAAGGGCAGAGAAATATCAAGCCCCGTTGTATTAAATGTAATGTCTTCCCACCCTTCCGGAATATTATATACGATATAACCGGTATCAGTGATTTCAACAAAAATCATTGTTGCTATAGTATCACGAATTATTTGTTCTGCGTATGAAGTATCAAAATTATCAATGAATGACTGAATAACACTTACATTTTCTTTTAACGTTTCAATGTCATCGGCGAATAATTTGTCCTGTTCAATCAATCTGTTGATATACTCCACTACTTTGCACAGTAATTCGTAATAGCTGAGGCTGTCGTCATAAACAAGCGGTAAAACCTTCTGACACCAGAAGCGGAACGGCTTCATTGTTCCACTGTCATACATTAGAGGCATAGCATCTCCTTTCCGGGTTATACCCTTTAATTATTATAGCATTTTGTCACTTCTAAGTCAATCAGTTCCAAAGCCCAAAGAACAACGGAGCCAAATCGTTAATAATCTGCATATCAATATTAAGGAATGTTTCGCGGAACTCCATCAACAATTTACTCATAGACGCGCCGCCCATCTTCCCGGATACTCTTTCGGTGTATTCCTGCAAGTTCTGTAAAGTTTTGCTTCGTGTTTCCGTGGTGCTTCCGGTTCTTTCGTTTTCCGTGTTATATGTTCTTGTGTTTGCGTTCGTTCCGCTGTCTGCCTCAACGGTGTTATATGTTTTTGTATTGCTTGTTTCACTCTCCACCGTCCCCGAATTCGTGCCGCTTTCTGTCACCGTATGCCCATGCTGCATTGTCCTCTGAGATGTAGAACCTGTCCCATCATCCGTAATGTGGTGAACATTTGTCAAATAAGTCTGGTCTTCCAACGCCTGCTGTCCACCACCTGGAACGCTGCCGATTGTCCCTTGTGGGGTATCGGAAAAATAATCCCACCGGTCATTCTTTGCGGCGTTCTGTGTGCTTTCGGTATCGGTGCCACCGTTTGTTGTCGTTTTGGAAGTCGTTCCGCTTGTTGTGCTTTCGTCTGTTCCCTGATCCGTCACCGTGCCGGTCATCGTCTTGCGGTTAGTATCCGTCCCGGAATCGGCAACCGTCCCGGTCATCGCATCGGTCAGGCTGCTTGTTCCCTGTCCGGTTTCGCTGCCGGTTTCGTCCGTGTCGCGGTTTCCGGTTCTGGTATAATCCACATCATAAAGCGGGTTAAATTCCAGAAGTTCCGACTGGTACAGCTTGTTATAATACGGCATGATCTCATTTAGTGTCGTATTTAGTCTGAGTTTCCAGAGTCCTACTGTTTCCTCTCCGATCTCTCTTGTGTAATAGTGCTTTAGGATTTTTGTTTCCAGTACGTTTCGATAAGTTTCGTCAAAAATCGGAAAATCAAAGTCAAAAACAGAAGGAATAGCCGCCTGTATAATGTTATCCACACTTTCCACAATATCCGTGTTGATAACTCCCGCCGCCATTTCGCAGATAAAGCGAACCTGAGTTGTATATTTACTCATTCCTTCACCCCCTCTGTCGTTTCCTTCAATTCGTCCCCCTCGGAATCGCTCGGCAGGATATATTCTTCATCACTGATCCGGTAATCCTCGCGATAGTCAACCCATATATCAAGCCCAAACATCTTATTGATCTTTTCGCACGCTTGGCGCCGGCTTTCCAACCGGGAATACCTGCTTGCAATCGTGCCGCCCTGATTGCGCTGCACCTCATCCGTAATCAGTCTTTCCTTTTTGGATACATTGACATTTGAAATACCTAAATAGGTTAGTGCCTCATTCCAAATCTGCGTTTTTAAGGTGTACAGTTTATCTGCTACATAGGGTGCATCCGTTTTCAGAACCCGGAATAATGAATCACCGTAATTTGCCAGTGAATTGTCACCGAAAATAAACGGTTCATTTCCCTCATATTTCATATAAAGGTTTTTCATCGTCAATCTCTGCTTTTCATCGCAAAGGATAAGTACCGGGGTTTTCTGGGCTTTCGCGTTTACATCTATACTTCTGTCCAGTTCCCAAAGCCGGCTCGCAAAAACTGCAACGTCAAGTGTGCTGTTCGTCCGAATCATGTTATTGTAAATAATAACACTGTTTTCCGGATTTAGTTCCATCTGGTATCCGTTCGTTGCATAGGCTCTCCGGAATGTTGGAATCTGGTATACGTCCCACGTCCCGCCGATCATGCACCGCAAGGCAAGGAATCCCAAAACCTCGTCTCTAAAAAAGATTGCGTGACCGTCACCAAACAACGCAAGTTCCAGATAGCGCGGGTCTACGCTGTCCGGTAAATTCTGCCAGTCAAACATAGATATAGACAACTCCGTCAGACGATTAAAATATTGCGCATAGGTCGCATTATTCATTTTCCCGGTCTGCCAGAACTGCCTGTTCTGTGTGTTTGACGGTCTGTTTCTTCCCATTGTATCACCTCTATTCTATGACCGTATTCTGTGCGGCTAGTAAATAGTTGCCAACCTTCACCGTGGGATTATTTTCTACATCCCAATACGTAATTCCGTCATCGTGTATCTTGCAAATTTTGTTTGCGTCCTCTGCCGGTACAGAACCATCCAGAACACAACCGACTGTTTTTAAGTATGTCCAGATTCTACGTGCTTTCCTTACCGGCTGCATAACACGCTTCTGAGCATAACCGAACATATCAAAGAAGGAATCAATAATCCTCATTTGATTGTCATTCGGTACTAACATCCCTTGCCAGAATGTTTCCACCTCTGCCGCAATCGCGGAACTGCCGGTGGTTTTTCCGTGAAGTTGATCCGCTGCTATCGAATTCTTATAGGCGTCTTTTACAATACTGGTCACGGTATCAATGATTTTTTCACCCGCCCTGAGTGCTGCAAAACCGCCTAAAGCCCCGCTTGCCACTGATCCAGCAAGCATTACACCTCCTGATATAACATCCAGTGCCATAGGTACGGCGTTCTGAGCAACCCACGCTTTATAGGTATCGGTATTCCATGAACAAATCGGATAATTCGTCAGGGATAAACATTCATTGATACAACCGCCGGTAAGATTTCCACCTGTGTTTTTATAATTTGCGGGTGATAGTGTAAGTTCAACCGGCATATTGACGGAACCGAATAAAGCAAAAATGGGAACTCCGTTTGCAAAAAATTCGTAGCGCGTTTCTAGTTTTCCACCGGAAGGTGTAGAAATTTCCAAACTGGTAAATGGATATGTATACAGTTTTTTGTTTCTCGGGATGTAACCGTTTAGCGGCGTCTGTCCAGTTAGAGCCTGTGCAACTTGAATTCCTGTCGGTGTAGTCAATACGTGGTCTTCGTCCAGTACAACCCCACCGTCATCTACAACGGCAGAAATTAGCTGAGTAGGACACATATACATATTAACAATGGCGTCCGGTCTGGTCATAAATTCAGCAATCTTTGCATTGATCCCGGCTATATCGGAAGACTTGAAAACCCATAGGGTAGTGCCAGAATAAACTCTGCCGTAGTCATGTCCCAATGTAGCCTGTTCCTGAGTGTCAACGATTGACAATATGATATATAGGCTCTGACTGAAAACCTTCGCAAACTGACTGTTGCTGTTATACACCCTTTCCCCGATTTCGACCGGCTCCGCAACGATATTTTCCCCGATACCGTCCGTTGTGCTGTGCATCCGGTCAACAAAACACGGCTGTAAGTCAAAATCAAAATACCATGTCTGTATCACGTCCAACTCGAACTGAATCTCGGTCACGGCATTGTTGACATACTCCACCGACTTAATAAAGGCGTAAAACCATTTGTTACCAAAGGAAGTGTTCTGGTAAGCGATATAATTGCAATCGTACAGATTATCTGCTAATTCGTTTACCCGGATGATACCCCGGTTCAATCTGGTATAATATTGGTTTGTAAAGGTTCTTTTTACACGACTAGCCGCCGAAAAATAGTTATGCTGAGCGGTCAAAGATGAAAAACGTAACGTGTGCTGATAAGTATTATCAAGCGGTATATTGTGTAGAACTAAAACCGTCCCGTTAGGCTGAATATACATTTATACACCTTCTTTCTTAAGGCGGCATAGGGAAAACCCTATACCGCCCATCAGGAGGAACTCAAATGAAGATAACAGGCTTTTTATGCAACCGTCAGTACGCAAGTATCTGACTTTGTGCTGTCCACCTTAGAGGTAGCTGTTACCGTGATGGTGGCGCCGGAAGTCGCGTCCTCGTTGATCGTCACCGTTCCGTAAATATCCACGGTAGCCGGTGCGCCGGTGCTAAGACTCCAGATAACTTCCTGACTGGCAAAGTTGGTAGTAGCAACCGCAACGCCCAGGGAGAACTTCTGCCCCGCCGATACCGTAGCACTTGCCGGGGTAACCGTTACGGAAACAATCGTGGGAGTGCCGGGTACGAATACGACACCGTTTGCAAAGGGGCTGACCGAAAGCGTCTTCCACACATGGTAGAAATAGTTCCAATACATTCCCTGCCCGTTATAATTTTCGGTGAACTCATACAGGTTATCGAAAATCATAAAGAAGTCACGGTCAACCAGGACTCCGGGGATCGCCGCAAGCGCGGTTTTCTCGGCAGAAGTAAGCTGATTGTAATTCGGATCGTCCGCAAACAGTTCGTCCAGTCTGTCCGTATCCAGATTTCCGAAAGAGGACACCAGAACCCGGTGACCGGTAAACTCGGCCTTGTCCATATTGAACGCCGCCGCCAGAACTTCCACGTCCATAATCGCATCAAAGTCGGCATTGACAATCAAATACTGATCTGCCTTCGCAGAGAAGTTATGCACACGGGCTTTGTTGTAGTTCGGGCTCATAAACTCGAACTGATTTGATACCTGTTTGATCTGAGATACAATCGTTTTCGCGTTTGCCGCCGTTGCGCTTGGAACCGTGATAACCTGCATATTCCCTTTGAGTACGTGCAGAGCAATCAGATAAAGCATTACCTGATACTCATCATAGGCGGCACCGGAATACATCGAGTTAGTGATCTTCGCGATAAGGTCAGTGATCCCACCCCACGAAAGGAAAGCCTGCCGCAGGCTGTTCTGCTGAATCGTTGCCTTATAAAACTTCTGGTAGTTCAGCACATGGAACGCTGCGCGCACGTCCGGGATCTCCCGCTTGAATACTTCATTTTCGGCAGTCTGAGGATCGTACTCAAACGGCTTTGCAAGCTCCACGAAAATTTCCTCAATGCTCTCGCCCAGTTCAAGCCGCCCTTTTTTGAAAACGGACAGCGGGTTAGAAAACATTTTGGAAGTAATCAGAACCATTCCGATTCGGTTAATCAGCGCGGACAGGAATTCGTTCTGAAGCGCCGGGTAATCCATGATAATAGCGCCGATCTCCCGAATAGATTCGAGGCTGGCGTCCGCAACCGGCACGTAACCCTGATAGTTTGCAGAAGCATTGTTTCGGATCGCGTTCAGAATATCCACGCTCGTAGCATTGAGCGTTCTTGCATTAGGTCTAATAGGCATAATTAAAATCTCCCTTCTTTATTCAAACAAATCGTCAATGCGAATTGTTTTTGCTTTTTCTTCGGCTTTTACCGTATCGTCTTCCATCTCCGTCCCGTCAACAAAAGGATTTCCGCCGCCGCTCGAAAAGAATCTGCGAGTGTAGCGCTTTTTCCAGTTATCGTCCAGTTCGTGATACCTCTGTTCCCAATCTACACCGTCTCCGTTTGCTCTCTGCTCCAAATCGTTGTAGGTGTCCGTCATATCTTCCATAAAGCTGATTGCTTCGTCAGAAGAATCTTCCCCGAACCGATCCCGAAGACGGGTGAGAAAATCGTCTCTGTTAAGTACTGCCATTGTATATCTCCTTTCCTAGTTTACAGGTGATAACGAATCATCTGCCATATCTTAAGACCGCTCTTTTGATACCCGGGATTATTTCCGTGCGGGTCAACCGTCAATAAAAAGTTGTACCAATTCCGCGCATAATCGGCGCGCTCCGGGTGATAAGCTGAGGGGCGCTCATAATTGTGTTGAAAAGCTAAGGCCAATTCTCCCGGGTCATCTGTGCTGTGCGCCCAGTCATACCAACTTATAGGATAAGCCGTTGTCGGATACCACTGTTTATCAAAGTCCGGTGTTGTTATAATCGGGATCTCCCCGATCGTCTTCCGGTACTCTGCGTAAATGGCTTCGCACTGTCCGTTCGGCTCTCCCCAATCGGTATGGTTTCCATATAGCCAGTCCAACACATTGAACAGGTCTGTCGGTGGTGTCCACTGCACCAGACCGTGACCGGTGCCACCTATCTCAATTAAATCAGGGTTAAACGTAGACTCTGCCTGAATATTTCCGCATAACGCCGCAACCGCATTGATAGTCCAACCCCTAGCATAAAAGAATTGGTACAAACACGCCGCATTGTTCTGCATTTTGGCATCGTCAAAGTATTCACTGTTTCCGCCCCTGATCCATTGATAGCTTGTCTGCCCGCTGCCGCCGCCGCCATATCGGTATAACTCTGTAAAGCGTGAGGTCTTCTCGCTGTCAAGTTGTGATGAAACAGACACCTGGTCTGCAAGTGGTAACCGTGCGCTGTGTGCGCCCATCGTGTAACCGTCACCAACTCCCGCGCCTTGAAAAACCATCTCCGTGTGTCCTGATCTCCATGCTATATCTCCTGGCATCCAAACCGTTGTCCGAATCGGCAGCGACACAAAACCCAAAGCGGTTAAGGTCGCCCGCATCGTGCCGGTCGTAAAGGGGTAGCCGGCCAGGGCAAAGCCGCCCGCAATCAAAGCATACCAGATAAAACTTGAGCAGTCATAATATGTTATACCATTTACTGTCTGCTGATTTCTGTAAGCCTGACTATAACCAACCCTCGGTGCATTACAGGTATTTACCGCCCAGATATACGCATTGTCGATATTAGGCATCGTAAGAACCACCGTTAAGCATACAATTAATAAAATATTGTACAGTCTTATAGTCAAGCCCCTTCTTTTCAATGTTTTCTTTCCTCGTTTCTCCGCTGCCGTAAACCCCATCTGCAATGTCCGTCAGGAGTTTGGGAATCGTGTATACAATCTTTGGTGCTGCGTCTGGGTTCTTTACATCTTTATATCTCAGGTGGTATTTCCATCCGTAGGAAGGCGTATAAAAGTTGCGTATGCAAATCTCTTTCCCGGTCTGGTCACCGGTTTTCCCGCCGACGATCTTTCCTTTTTCGTTAAGGCTTGCGTGTACAATGCGTTTTCCGTCCACACACATAACTACATGATGGTTTGGGGTCAGGTAAACATCACCGGCTAACCGCTCGGCATTAATCGGCACCTCAACGAATCCTGCTTTTTTCATCCGGGTGTACAAATTGCCGGTGTAGCTGTCGGGGCTTACATCAAAGCCGCCCTTGTGCAAGGCATTTGCAATCAAGCTGCTGCAATCATAATCCGGGGACTGCCTGTGTCTCTGATCGTATCCGTGCGTGTTGTCGTTTGCAATTTTAATTGCCCAATTTAACGATTTATAAATGTCCGGCAACGTCTCCACCTTCTTTCTGCTTGTCAATCTGGAATAGTGACATGATCTTTTCTGGCATTAGGTCGGGGTTAATTTTGCATATGTTCTCAATGATCGAGATAATTTCAGTCGTAACCGCATAAACGATAATAACCGGTAATATGTTCGTGCGGATATTCAAACCGACTGTGCTTGCGTTATTGTCGATCAAAAACGCCAACACATAGCAAAAGATAAAACCGACTTTCTTGAACATACCATCCCGCATCTTTGAACTTTGCAGCTTCCCTTGTCGGATCGCCCCGATCAATCCGGTGACTAAATCCAGAAGATGAAAAATCAGGGCAACCACAATTTGATTTAGTGCAGTCATACGCAGCCCTCCTTTCTAGTCTAATTCTATCATAAGTATTGATTTTTTTCAAGTTTTAGTTTACAATAAAAGAGGGGTATTTAGTATGGGTAAATATTACGATGGAACTAAACTTCTTAGCATGAAGGATATTAACGGCAAACGACCGGAAATTTATATCTGTACAACCAACCGAACCGGCGGCAAAACAACTTACTTCGGGCGGCTGCTTGTCAACAACTTCTTAAAAGGCAAGGGAAAATTTGCTCTCCTGTACCGGTTCAATTATGAGCTAGACGATTGTGCAGACAAATTTTTCAAGGATATTAAATACCTGTTTTTCCCCGACAGCGACTTGAAAAGTAAACGGCGGGCATCCGGTATCTACCACGAATTGTTTTTAGACGGCGTAGATTGCGGCTATGCCATATCCCTAAATTCGGCTGACCAATTAAAAAAGTACAGTCACCTTTTTTCGGACGTTTCCCGGATTCTCTTTGATGAATTCCAGTCCGAAACGAACCATTACTGCGCCGATGAAATTAAAAAGCTGCTGTCCATTCATACTTCGATTGCACGTGGTCGTGGCGAACAAATACGATATGTTCCCGTGTATATGGTCGGCAACCCGGTGTCAATCTTAAACCCTTACTATGCCGAACTCGGAATCTCGGAACGGCTGCGCTCGGACACCAAATTTCTAAAGGGGGACGGCTTTGTTTTAGAGCAAGGGTTTGTAGAAACGGCATCCAAAGCACAGCTTGAATCAGGGTTTAACCGCGCATTTGCTTCCAATAGCTATGTCGGTTATTCCGCTGAATCCAGTTACCTAAATGACAACATTGCATTTGTCGAACGAATGAGCGGACGGTCTGTTTATGTGTGTACCTTGAAATATAACGGTTCGTGGTATGGCTTAAGGGAATATCCGGAACTCAATATTGTTTATTGTGATGACAGACCGGATATGACAGCGGCGAACAAAATCACGGTAACAACCGACGATCACGACAAAAACTATGTTATGTTGCAACGGCATAGCTTTTTCATCGAAAATATGCGTTATTTCTTTGAGCGGGGGTGCTTCCGCTTTAAGAATCTGCGCTGCAAGGAAGTAATTATCAAGGCGCTATCATATTAAGGTATCTGCAAGCGAAAGCATATCTGAATAGCCCGGACGGCACAGGTGAAAGAAACTGCCGGGTAATATTTCATCGTGTATTGCCACACGCTTTTATGCTCCGCTTGTCATAGATATAAAAGAGGGTACTATTTTAGTACCCTCTTTGCTTTTACATTTTTTCAATAATCTCTGTGATAGCATCAAATAACCGGCTCCGGTAATCGGCTAACAAATTGCAGACCATCATTCCGTCAAACTTCCGGGATGCTAAACAGTTTTTACATTCTCCCTTGCAAGCAATGAAACTGTCAATGATAGATTCAATCTGTTCTTTTTCAGTCATTAGTCAACCTCCGTTGTATAATATTGTTTGGGCTGTGCAACCTGTTCTGTGATCGTCATTTCCGTGTCGGTCACCTCAAAATGAAAAGGATAGTAAATCGAATTGATATAATACCGGCCTAACATTTCCGTGACCGAATACACGCCGCGCAGCGTTACTTGCCGCTGAAATACTGTAAAAATAGCCGTTGCCCCGGCGTCGGGGTAAACTTTAGTTACTGCTGTCATGTTGTCACCTCATTTCCGCGCCGCAGGATTTGCAAAAGGCATCTGTGTAATCGCCAGAACATCCGCATACTGAACACTTCGGATAGTAATATACTGTGGTGCTTATGTTCCCATGACGTTGATTGTAATCCTGCGGAATCCATCGCCCCTTCTTCCGCTCTGGGGAGACAGTGGGCGCATCATCAAGCCACGAACAAAAATCCATCTTCGTATACACTCTGTCATACTCGCAAGTACGGACAGATGTCTGACAGTCCTTACATTCACCTGCCATACGATAATCGGCTTTGAACGCATCAACATCAATCAGTCTCATCCTGCTCACCTCTCATATCCGCTCCGCAATACAAACAATATCGTGCATAGAAGTGCTGTTGTTCTGGAATCCACGATTGGCAAACGCTACAAGAATACGTGCCGTTGTCGTTCCTAATCCACTCACCAGTCTTCCGCTCTAGCTGTGCGGAGTGTAATGCTCTAATTGTTTCAATATCATGTTGTACCGCGATGTCATTTTCATCATTTCCGCATTTGTTGTGGCTAAGCTGCAGTATCGCCGCCTGACGGCTGATTGAATCATCTGTCATATGTCTACTGTTTGTCATTTTGTCACCTCATTTCGTATGTTGTATTAACCAGAAGCACCCCGCCGGGTATCCGCTTTGGTACTAGCTTTCCCGGAACGCATAAACCGACTTTGAAATCTCGATAGTCTCTTACAATAGGCACACCTTCTTTCGTAAATAGAAACGCTTTTTCCTCTTCATTCCATTCCCTGTGTTTTCCCGCTTCGGTGATATAACCGGCGGGGTCTGCTGTCCCGCTCATGGATAATTCAAACAGTTTCTTGCATTTGTCTGGCATACCGGCACATTTGATATTATGATATGGCATTTTAATCGGCTGCAAATCCTCGTGGGTTATATGCTCTATATAGGTTTTCTGCCTTGCAAATATGGCACGATCCCAACAACTTTCAAGCTTCCAACAACAAAAGTTTTTGTCATGCACCTTGATACCTTTTATCTGCTCCGGTGATAAATCACAATGTATACTATCGGTATCCGCATAGATAAAACCGGGTTTATCCTTTCCGTGATAATTGGCTTGTGCTGCTCGGATCGTAAAGTTTCGGGCATAGCTTGTAATAGCGGAACCGCAAGCTATATAACCGGGTTTCTTTTTGTATTCCGGAATCGTTACAAAACCGGTGCTTGTGTCTTCCTTCACAAAAGCAAACTTAAATGAGGAATCCTCGCTGCTTGCCATTTTGCCATATAAGTTGTTCAAAAACAGTTTAGCAATCGTACGGATAGCGCTTGTTTCGGCGTTTAGTTTCATCTGTTTGTACTTGTCAATGTAGCGGTCAAATATGCCACACTCGGCACTAAATATGCAACCGTCCAGAATTTCAAAATCTTCTAAATCATAGTGTTCCTTCATTAACTGAAAGTCAGTCATCGTCATTGTTAATTCCTGCCTGGTGTCTATTATATTGTCCCCGATCCTGACCACACGGTGATAGCACCCCGTCTTTTCACTGTAATAATCGCTTGTCTCCAGGCACTCCGTTCCCTTATATAGTGTGCTGCGTTTAATCTGGATAAACGGCAGCTTCCCGGGCTTTAGATAGAACCGGGTGCGGAACCTTATAAAGTAATACCGATCCGGGCGCTGTGCTTCTTCCGGAATAAAATTCCCAACCCAGAAGTGCGGCTGCCCTATTGGATATACGTTGCCGCTCTCAGACGACATCATGCTAGGGTATAAACTGTTTACATCTGCTGTTGTACCATGCGTATAAATCCGGTTCTCTTTCCCTTTTGCCAGATAGCACCAACCGCCACGGTAACTTCTGCGTATCCATTCCCCGGCGCAATTCGTGCCGTGTTCCCTTCCGTCAATCTCAATGTTGTAAAGGTCTGGAAAATAGGATTCATATTCTTGTTTATCATAAAAGCCTTTTTTGAATTCTTCCATACAACACGCGCCGATTGTCAATTTGTTGTGTCCCTGTGCAAACATCATTTCAAGCGCTTCTTTAACCACTAAAACATCGTTTGCAATGTATCTTTTCTCCTCTTCCGTAATGGGACAACCAGCATAACGTACACCTTCATATTCCATTTCCAGTTTTTGGTGAGGGGTCTTGAATCCCTTACCAATCTGTTTGACGGAAAACGGCAGCAGCTTCAAGCTGTCCCGCAACTCAATAATTTTCCCATTCTTCTTGATTGTGATCGTGTACCATTGCCCCATATCCGAGATAGAATATTTGAAAGTGTTGTTTTGCATAAAGCGGTTTTTTCTCCACTCTATATCATAGGGGTTTTCGGATAACTGCCGGCTAGCCTGTTCCATGTGTAAATCTGTCATCAAGTAGGACAGCCAGAAGGAACCGTCAAATTTCAAATTGTGGAAATACGCCGTGACATTGCAGTTCAATGAAACATAGTAATCGAACAGTTCACCGATAGAATGAAAAATTAAAACATTGTCGGTATAGACTTCCACGGTCGCCGCCGCCCATACCTCTGTATTAACTTGCCCTTTGTAAACTGTCGTCTCAAAATCTGCAATAAATGTCCTAGTTGAGGTTTTACACCTCTTCCCACCCTTCATATTCTGCCTCAAATGAATCTGCAAGAGACGGCTCTATCCCGCTCCGGTCATCCGCGCTTCTGCCCTCTATGATATTAAGTAGTGCTTGTGTGGCACTGGCTATCGTTCCCTTATAGGCGCTATATTCGACCGTGCTTACCGTCATATCAACCAGTTCTGAATTCCGGTATAATCTTTCTGCGACTGCTGCTTCTCCGTCCCGTTTTACTACTGCGTCTAATCTCTTTTGCAGAGTGTTTTTCATGCCCTGTGAAAAGGATTTTAAGTCGTCCGGTTTCGTGAACTCTTTCCCGGTTCTCGTGGTGGCTGTTTCACTGACCGGTTGCCCCATCCGGAACAATAAAGCGTCCAGGTGGTCTATAATGTCCTGTGATATATCCGGTATGTCATAATCGTAATAGTCCCTCTGACGTTCTCTTCGCTGTCTGCGTGTTTCTGCTGCTTTTCGCGCGGCCTCTTTTCGTTCAAAAGTTCTTGCCGCTGTTCCTGACAGTGTTTGAAACTCGCCCGTCTCCGGGTTTACAATCTGTGCCGTTGCTCTTTTATATAGTCCGGGTGTTTTTAACTGTGCTAATGATCGCGTTGACCGGGTGGATAAACTTTCCTTGAATTCATCGGAAAATATATATCCACGTCTTTCCATACGCCGAATCTGGCGCCGTATCCGGTCAAGGTGTCGGCTTCGCGCCGTGCGCCGTCTTGCCATAGCATTTCTCTCCCTTCCTAAAAGTTACAAAAGGCGCAGAACGTTTTTATCCGTCCTGCGCCGTAGATGAGTGCCGCATCACACCCCGAATCGTCATCTTAAATCATTGCCAGAGTAATATAAGAACGTCCGTTCTTGGATACGCCCTCGCAAATCTTAACGGAAAACTCCTCGTCTTCCATCAGGTCCGCTATGTATTCAAACTCTGTTCGTGCGGTCGCGCTGTTAGACGCAACCACTTTCCCGGTCTTGTCCATGATGGACAGTACTGTTACGGTGTCACCGCTGCCGTTCCTATCGGAGTAAATCAGGTACTTGTCAACGTCCACGACTTCACCCACGTGATCCCGCATCTTTTCGATCTCCGGGGATCTGGACAGGCCGTAAATTTCCTTCTTCGTTAAACCTTCCGTAGCTCTGATAATTTCCATGATCGTTTCCTTTCTGTGATTAGATTTGATAAGCATATACAACGCTATCAATAGTGTTCTTTGCTGTCTGGTACAATTTTCGGATTGCTCCGTGCAGGTGCTTGCTTCGGATCGTCAGGACAACCCGGCGGGGCTGCTCCTTCTCGGTCAAATACTCGTAGCAGATTCTAAACCGCTTTGGCATCCGTCTGCTCCTTTCCCGGCAGGACTTCGGCTACTTCAATAAAAGCTGCTTCGGTCATACCATAGCGGGTTTCCGTCTCGGTCACGTCTACTACTTTGCAGACTTTAACAGTCTCAGAATCAAGCATATCTGCCGCCCGTTTGAGGTCGTCTTTTGCCCGGTACTTCTTCGGTAAAATTACCGTTTCATTAAACGGCTCGCCGGTTTCCGTATTCAGGCAAAGGACGGTGACTTTCCGAGTTTTTACGGTTCTCGTGATCATCCGTTCCATTGGCTGTGTCTCCTTTCTGTAGTTTTGTGCTATGCGCTGCGGCGGTGTTGCCGCAAATAGCGCGTCCCGGAATCGAACCGGGACATCCTATCGGGTCGTTTAGGACGGTCACCAAACCGCGCTACCAGATACTGAAAGGTGGTGAATGGTGAGGGGCATCCGCCACTTAAAAGATACCACATTTTCACCGGATTTTCAACCCCTTTTCGGTAAAAAATTCAAGTAAAATTTTGCGCTTGATTATTGAAACATACTTCTGTACTATGGAATCGGCAGAAACACCGCCTATAATCCTTGTTAGTAAGTTGCTTTCCTTCATTGTAACCACGTTTCCGCTCGGCAGTTTGGTGGATATTAAAAGGGTATCGGCTCGGACGGAATAGGTGATCGTGACCGGATCGCGATAGTAGGTGGAGAGGTAGCGGCGCAGGTAGTCGATAAAGATGCTAACCGGCTCCGGGTGGCGGGGTGGATTGCAGGAACATTCCTCAGGCATTGTCATTCATCCTTTCTTTGAAAGTGCGTTTTCTTAAGTGTTGATCATTGATAAAATCAATCATAGGGATAGTGTGCTTTTCGTTTCCATGCAGCGTAGTGGTAAATGTCACAATCTCAAATTCAGTATACCATTCCGGGACGCAGGAATCAAGCATATACTGAACAAACCGCCTTAATTTTCCGGGGTCGATAAATGTTCCCCAAACAGTTAGCTTCGGGATCGTTTCGCCGGTTTCCGGGTTACAAACCAGTTCCGACTGAACAATGTAATAGGCTGTTTGCATGGGTTTTCCTCCTGTATAGACTCAGTATATTTTATATCGTGTTATTTATAGTCCGATTCATATATTGACCAAATGCCCTCGTAACCTCCGGGGCGGGGCTGCTGTTAGTTGTCTTCCCGGATGGCATTGCGATAACCGTTGCCTTCCCAGATTTCGTAAATCAAGCCGTCTTCGGCGCTGATCCGGTCAACCATCGTCATCCCGTGCGCCAGGTTCCACTCCACATTGTTATAGTACGTAACAATAGGGATGACTGCCAGAAGCCCGGTGCGCTTTTTGCCCCAGAGCATGAGGTCTTCGCCGCCGGTGACATAGTTTTTCTTGATTGTTGCTCGGTCTAACCAGTGTTTATAACGTCCCATTTTGAACCCCCTGTAGTTGTGTGCGCTGCCTCGTGGATCGCTTCGGAAATCATAATGTCATCGGCGCCGGTAGTGGCGTCATAGTAAACCTTCATAATGTGTACCTCCTGTGATTGTGCTTTACTTTGGGAAATCCCGCCGCCGGTAGTGATCCGGCGGGCATCCTCTGCGGCGGGCTGTCTGCTAAAACGTTACGACCTTTTCCTCTCCGATAAAATCCCGGCAGGCTTTCAATGTACCGCCGTACGCCGTCCACCATCCACTGCCATTAAAAGCAAGCACTTCATAGCACTTTTTCTTACTATACTTCCT
>ODAI011354373.1_pt1 | contig 16605 bp, 16 predicted proteins | sample 1539321 | NCBI WGS metagenome assembly ODAI01 (sample SAMN02144231, study PRJEB22623) | gut metagenome | biome: sheep rumen | host: Ovis aries | place: New Zealand | reverse complement strand
TTTATCATAGCAGCATAACAAAGAATTCCGCATATCATTTGTAGCCGATAACTCATGTACCATTTTCCTTAGTTCATCAATGTGAGGTAACAAAAATGCAACTTTTTCATCATGAGATTTATCTTTAACTTGGTCTAGCAGTTTGGTGTAAGCCGCCTCGTATTCCAGTGCATTCCGTTCATCAGCACCACTCATGATGTAATCAGTCAAACCATCTAATAAAGAAAGAACTGAAGCTTTTTTTCTTGCTACGTTCTCTACCCATTCTTCGAATTCACGATCATTCATTTCCATTCTCTGCATCACACAAACTTTTAACAACTTAATTTAATCTTAGAATAGCAATATAATTACATCTTTGCAATAATTTTATACATTTTATTTATAATTGCATCTCTTATCCATAGTTGCGATCACATTATCAACAAATAAATCAACCCAACATAACTAGACGCATAACCCAGCTACATATAAAACCTTTAAGAAATCGATTAAATTACAACCAAACGTACGATCAGAATTCTGACGGCACAGCTTTTTGATTCTATAATGTAGGTATTGATCACAAAATTACAGGAAATTCGATGAAATCCTCCACCAATATTTTCTACCGCAAAAATTATGATCCGTATTTTCTCCTTGCGGCCCATACCTGCTGCGATATGAACCAGGGTGCACTACCCGCCATTCTGGCGTTTCTCTACTATCACGGAATTCTTACCACATTTGAGAGTATTGCCTGGTTCGTATTTGCATCGAACCTTGTTTCATCCGTTGTTCAGCCGCTCACCGGTTATCTGTCGGACCGCCGGCCGCGCCCGTGGCTTATGACCCTTGGAATTGTATCAGCCGCAGTAAGCACCGCATTTATCGGATTTACGGATAATCATACAATCATGATGCTGTGCTGTCTGATCAACGGGATCGGTATTGCAATATTCCATCCGGCAGGAGGTAAAACAACCCATGCGGTAGTTTCAGGCAGTCATCTTGGAAGAGGTCTGAGTCTGTTTTATGTCGGAGGAAATCTAGGCTTTGCCGCCGGCCCGGTACTGGTTACACTGAGCATGACCTTTTTCGGTCCTAAAGGAACATTGATAATGATTGTTCCAGCCATCCTGATTACTCTGATTCTGGCATATATGAACGCTAAATTTGTTCATGCCCTTAGAAGGGAAAAAAGAAAAATCACCAGGGCCAGGGAAAGCGGACAGAGCCGCAGTGAAAGACCGGGGGCTTTTTCAGTACTTACCGTGGCAATCTTCTTCAGAGCAACAATGTTCTTTGCTCTCAACACCTTCATACCGTTATACTGGGTTAAAATCCTCGGACAGACGGTTGAAACCGGTAATACCGTACTTAGTATTATCGCATTGATGGGGGCAATCGCCACCCTCTGCGGTGGATTTATGGCTGATCGGATCGGTCTGAACAAAATGTTCTCCTATGCTCTGACCGCCATGACACCGCTGCTGATTGCCTTCTGTTCAGTACAGAATATGTATGTAAATCTGGCACTCATAATCCCTACCGCCTTTTTCCTGTATTCCACATCAGCACCGATGATGGCAATCGGGCAGAGATTTCTATGCAATCACACCGGACTTGCATCAGGGATCACGGTAGGTCTTGCTGTAAGTTTCGGCGGGATCACTGCTCCTGTTCTGGGATGGATTGGAGACACATACGGACTGAACAGCACATTCTGGGCTGTTGCAGCCTGTTCAGCAGGGGCTATGATTGTGAGCTATCTCATCCCGAATGCAGATCTCAAGGAAGATGAAAAACAGAAATAACCGTACAAGTGAATGATTTATAGAAGCAAACCGGACAGATCGCAATAAATCTGTCCGGTGATACTGGAAGGTTTTCTGTTCTGTTAACAAACAAACCTTTGATTATTCTACAGTCCCCACTTTTTAAAGGTTTCAGGACTGATATTCTTGAGAGAATCGATTACAACAACACAATCCTTCTTTACATTTCTGAGCACTGTAATCATATGATTGCGCGGTATTGCAACACATCCGCCGGTATAAGGTCTCTGATCACCCAGACAGTGCAGAAAAATCGCAGATCCGCGCCCAGGAGTTCCGTCCTCGTTATAGCTGATATTCATCGCATACTGATACGGAAACAGATAATCAATCAGATGTTCACTGTCGGATTTATTCAGATCCGGATAATTCCGGATATCCACCAGTTTATTGTACTGATGATCTTTTCGTGCATCTCCGGACCAGTAGTCATTCTCATCCACCTTTTTGTATGTGAATGCCTTGCATCCGGGATCATCTGCAATTCCAAAGGCGGCATTGAAACGGAACGTACCTACAGGAGTTTTACCATCCCCCTCTCTGGTTTTACCAAGACCATGCTTACCGATATACCCCGGGGTGCTGATAATCTGCCGCCAGCTTCCGTCAGCTGTTTTCTCGTGCATGGAAACATAGGCGGTAGTTTTGCCCACTCCTGCCACAACAAAAAGCTGGGAGGCCTTCTTCTTTTCTCCTAGTTTCGCCACCCAGTCAGGAGATGAAGCATACAGAGGCTGCTCCTCCCGGATTGCATCACCGCAGTTATCATTCTGTGAAAAGGCACTGTCCGACAGCAAAAACATCGAACATACCCCCATGAATAAAATTTTCAGAATTTTATATTTTTTCATTGCATACCTCACGTGTAATGATTTTGGAAAAATCAATATCGACATTTTAGCATTGAGTTAAAGGTCCGGCGAATATTTTATATGAAGTCCGGCATATATCGAAAAAAATTGACAGAGAATGTCTGACGGGTACTGTTACCGGGCAATACGGCCGGCAGGAAAAGATCAAACCTGCCAGTTCAAACCACACTCATACACCTGTCAGTGAGAAATCTGATAATTTCTCTGCTTTCACCTCTGTAAAACAGAGTGAGTTTCCTGTCAAACTCTGAATAATTTTCTCGGGAAATATGCATCAGAACAGATTCTTTCTGCATCAGAACAATATTGCACAACAGCAGGGATGTTCTTTTGTTTCTATCCCAAAACGGCTGAATTTTTGCCAGACTGCAGAAACATTCAGCAACCATCAGGTTAAACTTACCAGTCTGAGTGCTGTTTAATCTTCTGATCCACTGTTCAACATCATTGCGATCCGGAACAGGGAGCTGACCGATACAGGGAATCGAACTGTACCCGCTTCTCAGTGTACCCACCTCAAGCGACTGCTCTTGAGCAAGCATGCTGTTCAAACTTATAAATAAATCCAGGTCGGGGATAAGTTCGGCAGTACTCATTTGTTCTTCGAGGTAATCCATCGTTCTGATTACGTTTTCAATCACAACAGATTCAAGTTCATCATGAATTGCAGATACAGCAGACTCTCCACAGAACAGGCCGGCAATCTGACTGTCATCCATATCAATCTGCTCAAAACGGAACATCGTTCCTGCAAGCAGAATCTTCTCTCTCAAATTAATTTTTGTCATTTCCTCAACACAGGCAAACCGAACTTAAGTAAAAATGCGTTCATCATGTATAGGCTACTGTAAGAACTCCCGGTTGCGACACAGCCTGGGTGCTGTCAGGATTAACTGAAAAAATTTCTTCAGCCGCAACACGTACCAGGCTGTATTCAGTAATATCAAAAGATCAATGTCAGACAGTGAGTTCATTCTCCCGCGACTGGAGTATTACTCCGAAATTACGCGTTCAAGATCATACTGCCGCACCATTAATTTATCGAGGACAACCTCCGCCGGCATACATATGTCATCAGAAAAGATAATTCAGTCTGTATTGTCCGAGTCCCATTACCGCTGCATGTCCCACCCTCAGATATTCACCTGCAGCAAGATACGGTGCAAGATAATCAAGTCCCCTTCCGGTCAGTACCACCCTGCCGGAAAAACCGTCAAGATTAATGATTCTGTCCTGACGGCTGGAATATCTGGCACATTCAAATATCCTGAGTCTGTTATCATAGACTGAAACATTCCGGATATATTCCTGATAATCATCATCACTGTAATCCACGGGGAACCTATAGTGGGAATAAAGATTGAACAGCTGCCTGATCCTGCCAATCAGATGACTGAATAACAGTCCGGGGGTAAATTTTTGCAGATCAGGAAGTTCATTGCTGCATAAAAGTCTTGTCGGGGTGATGAAGTCTATTTCAACGCAGTTTATCTGCTCCGGATAAAATACGACAAAATGTTTGTCCAGCTGGGATTTGACTATCACATGACGGCCGTCGTACAAAAGTTCCTCACTGCCGTCTGACATAACCTGAAAAATCCGGTTAACCCTGGCTCTGCCCCTGTCTACGGAAAATCCGTGCTCGGCAGCGTACACGACAGCATTGACTGCATGTTCAACATAACGCATTCTGGTGCCGAAAAGAGCAAGACCTATATCGAAGAGGCCGCCGGATTGCACGGTACCGGAATAATCCGCGGCATCAAAAAAATAAGGATTTGGAATTGTTCTTCCCTCATTGTTTCTGCGGTTTTCAAAAGTGCTGTGAGACTCAAAAATCTCCTGATAAACCCGGTGATCCACCGTTTCCATCAGAGCTCTGCCGAAGGCTCCTCTAAATGCCGATCCTCGGAAAACAGGAAACGGGATCTCCTCCAGAGCTTCAAGTTCAAATCTGAATTTAATCATTGGAAGTTCAATTTTCTTCATAAACAGTTCCGATATTCCGGTTCCTCAGCAGAATACAACACATAGAGTTCAGGAGTTACCCCCGTCCTCGTGAACTTATAATATAGTCAACATACGCAAATATCAATACAGGCGCAGAGTTTACTTACTTAAACATGATCACTTTGAACATATTTCAGCACCTGAAGGTCGGACTGATGTTCTCCGGTTCCGTCAGCATATCTGCTGCATTCAAAGTCCGATATGAAGTTCTGTTTTTGAGTTTCGTTTGATTTCCGCTCATATAATTTTGACAGTACCGGTAAATTCAAGTAAATTCTAGATCAGGCGGATAGCTGCCGCTCTGACAGACCGCAACGGCTGTCATTCTTCTTTTCCAAACAGGAGCCGTCATGAAATTTCTGCCGTCATTCACCGCCGCCCTGATTGCGGTTTTCACATCAGGATGTTTTTCAGGAACAGGAGAAGGGAAATTCTCCGGCACCTGGCTGTGCACCCACAAGTTTTCTGATTATCCGCGCTGTTCATTAAAATTCCGTAATAATCAGGAAATTTTCGTAGAGAACGTGCTGGATGAGCCTTTCACCGTAAAATACAAAAAGGTGGAAAACGATTATTCCCATCTCGATCTGACCAACAGCGAAAAAATTGAATTTGAACACGAATATAAAGATACCAGACCGAACGGAAACATTGTCGATCGTACTCTCAATATGGGACTGCTCTATCATGAGGAGGACGGACTTCCGATTATTTCCGTAATGGGATTCGAGTTCGACGGAAGGGGAATTGTAGTTCTGGAGGAGCTTCTGCCTGAAGATCGACTGGTTGACGGGTTCAAATCAAAACTGGCCCACCGGCTCAATGATCGCCCGGCAGGCTCAACCATGCGCAGCATGGAATGATAACGCCGACATGGGCTCCGTACGCTCCTGCTACAGATAGTCCTTCAGCATCTGTCTGATTGCTGCAGCCTTTTCATTGTCAGTTTCAAGGATCATCTGCTTCAGAGTTTTTTCAACCTTCTCCCCGTTTACCTTGACCTTGGTTTTCACACTTAGAGCCTTTTCGGTGTCAGCACCGTTTTCCTGCAGAAGTCTGATAACCGGCTCCAGTCCCCGGACAATGGCAAAGGTCAGAGCCGTGGCACCGTCCTGATCGGCAAGATTTACATCTGCTCCTGCTTTGATCAGTTTAAGAATAACAGCCTCATCAGGAACTTTAGGCTGTTCGACCGCAAGAATAAGGGCGGTTTTTCCCGTTTTGCTGACAGCATTGATATTCTTTACCCTGGAAAGCAGCACATCCACCACCGGCAGATTCAGATCACGGTAGTCACTCACCGCCTCCATCAGTACGGTTGTACCTTTTGAAGCTCTGACAAAATCGGCATCACAGCCGGCATCAAGAAGGTTCCTGATAAATTCAGGATCAGTGTCTTTTTTATTAACATACTCAAACAGTACACTCTTGCCGTATTTATCCGCCGCATTGAAATCGGCTCCGGCGGCGGCAAACAGTTTCAAAAGCTGCGGATCCCTGCGCTCCGCCGCCCAGAACAGCAGCGGATTACCGTAAGGATTCTTGAAATCCGGATCCGCACCCTTTTCAAAAAGAAGACTTACATACGGCAGTCCTCCCTTCTCGTAGGCGGTTTCAACTATAGAATGATTACCGTTTCTGGCGGACGGATCACATCCTAGATCTATCAGTTTTCCTGTAATCTCAAGGTGTTTCGGCTCCCCGACCGCCCTGTTGTTCATCCAGTTAACCAGCAGTTCCTGTTTAAGCGTGTCATATTTTTTGAGTTTTCTAAGATCCGGTTTCAGCCCGGCCCAGTAATCAACAATCTCCACCGGCTGCCTCATCATAGCTTCAGCAATGGTGCTTTTACCGTCTGCGGTTTCGTAATTGTAGTCAGAGCCGGCCTCAATCATGGCTTTGACAAAATCAAGACTGGCATCGGCCTTCCTGAGCTGTTCCGCATCAGCAGTTCTGCGGTTGAGGTTGTAACTGTTTCTGTACCTGATACTGAAATAGGTTGAAAGGAAACTTGGATCATTTTCAGTAGCGGTTTTACCACCATGGGCAAAATAATTTTTCAGTGAGACAGGATCGTTCTCCTCAGCTATCAGGTAGAAAGCTCCGCTTTCAAACTGGGTATAAAGATTAGGATCAGCACCGTGATCGATTGCAGCGTTAAGGTAGTCCATTCCACCTTTGCTGTAGGCAAAGTACAGAAGATATAGATTCTGAACACCGATAAGTTCATTCGGACTGAGTCCCAGTTCCATAAGACGGTTGAACACAGCAAGATGCTGCGGTGTTTTGATCCTTTTTCCATCCTGCAACCAAAGGTAAAGCAGACTTTCGCGATCATCATCATCACGGGAGGACCACTGGTTGAGCTGTCGGAGTCTTTTAAGATCCGGATTGAGACTGAGCCAGTAGGCTATAAGTTCATCATCCCCTTTGCTCAGGATCTGTTTGGCAACGCTGAGTCTGCCGTCTTCGCTTTCCCAGTTGTAATATGCGCCGTATTTAATCAGCAGTTTCACCACCTCGGTCTTAACGTTGGAATAGGTAAGATATTTGTAGATCAGAGGTACTTCAGCTGAACGGTTTTCTTTGATTTTTTTACTGTAAACCTGTGATACGGTAACCGTCGCGTTCGGATCTGCCCCCTGTTTCAGAAAATCCTCCAGTTCCTCAATTTTTGTAAGCGTCACTGAAATTTTCTGCTGGAATTTTTTATTCAATTCAGGATCTGAAGAGACTTTAGCCTGTATCAAAGCCTCCGGCACCGACGGATCCTTCAGTTCTGAAGGATTGACTGAAGGTTCTGAAGATATTTTCTGCTCAGGGGGAACAGGGTTTTCAGCAGTCTGAGTACCGGTTCCCTGCTGAGGCTCTGCAGATTCAGTCTCCGGCGTTTCTGCCGGACTAACAGTTGCAGCGGATTCTGTTCTGTCTGACACTGCCGGTCCGGCGGTGTTTATTCCGTTTCTGCCGAGAACTGCGGAAATTCTGTCTCGATCGACACTGACAGTCCCTCTGGCTGTAACTTTTCCACCTTCATTAACATACTGGAGATTGTCTGAAACAGTAACGAATTCATCAGCTTTAAGAAAGATTTCACTGCGGATCTGTGCTGCATTCTTTACCAGTTCATCACGACTGAGAATACTGGCCAGCTCTGTTCTGAGTGCGCTGGTCTTGAGTTTACCCAGTGCGGCGGTTTCATCTTTTCCGACCGCCTCCAGCTCCAGAGAAACTGTTTCAGCGCAGCAGGCGTTCCACATGCAGATATTGCTGATTACAACTGATGCCAGAAGATTGAATTTGAATTTGGCCATAACGCCCCCGTAGCAAAAAAACATGAATACCCCGGCTGATTGGAATTTACAGCCGCATGATCCGATGCTACCACAAACAAAGAAGCATTAATTTAATTCAGAGCAAAATTTCGGAATATTAAGAGGATCCTGCCCACCTGGGAGCCTTGATTGCAGGGATCTTTCCAGGAAAACTATTGTTTTTCTGAAACCACCTCGTGAATCATCCTTTGAATAGTACTGTGTTCCATTAATTTTTCGTATTTTCTGAGCTGCCTGATCAGATATTTAAAATACGGGAAACCAATGCAAATCATGAGAACTAAAAAAACAGCAATGAGCCCCGTAACCATAGGAACCGGATCGCTAAAAAGTTCTACAGGTGATTTTATCTCCTTTATGAAGCAGTGTTCCGGGCTCCCTCTGTTGTAGCTTACGGTATACTGAGCACCATTTTTAACCGAACCGGCGGGAACTGTAGTACGAAATTCTCTGCCATCCTCAGTCTTAAGTTCTACAGTGTTGCGGTCTATTGCAGTGGTTACAGAAGTGATCCGGGCGGGAACTTCAGCATATTGCCCGGTATACTTTGAAACCTGCACACTGAAATAGTCCCAGTTGTAGCCAACAAATATCAGGGAAAATAACGGCAGCGTAAGAAAAGAGAAATTCAGAATAGCGCAGAAAATAAAAAGTCCACAATCTCCGGTTGGGGAAGCTGTGAACTTTGCTGACTTCATTTGTTTGTTCACCGACTATTAAATCAGATCTAGATCACATTTTCAACCGTTTTTTACAATTATCCTCTTTTCCCCTGCCGGCTGGCGGTTAACTGTCCTATCCGTACAGTTCTCATACAGACTGCAGAAATCAAGGCGGGAAAAAGTTTCATCAGAACCGCAGAAACAAAATGCTACATTATTGCATTTTTATAACAGTAAACCTATAATGTGCTTAATGATACATTGTTGCATTTTCCGTACACCGGGATGGCACTGATGTAGAACGTATAATTATTAAGGAGATGAACTTAAAATGAGAACCAGACTCATACTGACTGCATTACTGTGTATTCCATTCATGAACGCCGCTGCACACGAAGAGGAGGAACACGCACACGAAGCACACGCCGCCCATGTTCACGGAGTTGCTGTACTGAATGTGTTTACGGAGGAGGACAGTACCGTTGTTCTTGAACTTGACAGTCCAATGATTAATTTTATTTCATTTGAACACAAACCTGAGGATGAAAAGCAGCTCACCGAATACAACAGCTTTCTCAAAACCCTTTCATCCGGTATTTTCAGCGGGGATTCAGCTTTCAGAATCAACTCCGAAGCTGCATGCTTTGTCAAAGGCTTTGAACATGATGTGGAATTCGATGACGGTCACGGGGATTTTGAACTGACCGTGACCTACAGATGCGAAAAAATCGACAGTCTGAGTTCCATCGAGGTTAATCTGTTTAAAAACTTTCCAGCGCTTCACAGCATTTCAGCACAGGTTGTAACTGAAAAACTGCAGAAAGGCTTTGAACTCAAAGCAGACAGCCACATCATAAACCTTAAATAGCACAGCCATGAATACTGCCATAAAGATCGATAACCTTACCTTCAGATGGCCTAAACAGAAAGAGGATCTGCTGGACATACCGTCGTTCGAAATCAGTCGCGGCGAACAGATTTTTCTGGCCGGTCCCAGCGGTTCAGGCAAGTCAACTCTGCTTAATCTTATTGCCGGGATCCTTACACCCCGCAGCGGCAGCATCAGGATCGGGGACGTAACCATCAGCGATCTTCCCGGATACCGTCGTGATCTGTACCGGGTCAGCCATATCGGCTTTATCTTCCAGCAGTTCAACCTGATCCCCTATCTTTCCATTGAGGAGAATGTGCTTCTGCCCTGCCTACTCTGTTCCGGCCGCGAACAAAACGAACAGGGCTCGGTTAAACAGAGGGTGAAGCAGCTGCTGAGCGAACTTGATCTGCCGGAGGACAGCTGGGGCAAAAAGGTACGTCAGCTCTCCATCGGTCAGCAGCAGCGCGTTGCTGCAGCCCGGGCACTGATCGGCAGACCTGAACTTATAGTGGCGGATGAACCGACCTCAGCTCTGGATTACGATCGGCGCATCTCTTTTCTGGATGTGCTGATGAAACAGTGCCGGCAGCAGAACACCACCCTGCTTTTTGTAAGCCACGATCTGAATCTGGCACCGCAGTTCAGCAGAACGGTAGATCTGAATGAAATAAACCATGCCGGATATCACGGATAAAATCATGAAAAAATTCTACAGTCTTCTGAAAATCGCCCTAAAAAGTGCCTGGAACCGCAGATCAACTCTGTTTCTGATCATCTGCGCCATCGCCATTTCCACCGCTCTTTTGCTCGGAATTGAGAAAATCCGCACCCAGGTAAAGGAGAATTTCGTAAATTCAGTGGTTGGAACAGATCTGATCATCGGCGCCCGCACCAGTCAGATCCAGCTTCTGCTCTACTCTGTTTTCCATATCGGCAGTGCCACCAGCAATATGGGATATGAGACACTGCAGAAGATTTCCCGGGATCCCAAGGTATCCTGGGTAATCCCGGTTTCGCTTGGAGACTCACATAAATCATTTCCGGTAGTGGCTACCGATGAAAACTTTTTTAAACATTTCCGCTATGCCGACCGTAAAGAGATCAGATTCAAACTGGGTAACGCCCCGGCAGGAATGTTCGATGTCGCTATCGGCAGCGAGGTGGCGGAAAAGCTCAACTACCGGCTGAGACAGAAGATCCATCTCACCCACGGATCAGTGGAAACAGCATCAGCTGTACATGACAATGTATCCTTTGAGATCAGCGGTATCATGAGTCCGACCGGAACCCCGATCGACCGCAGTATCATCATCTACCTGCCGGCCATGGAGGCAATCCATGTCAACTGGAAGGGAGGACTCCCGGTGGCCGGGCTTAAACTCACCGAATCACAGCTGAAACAGATGGATCTGCGGCCGAAAAGCGTAACCGCTGCGTTCATCGGTCTGAACAAACGTTCACACACCTTCGCCATGCAGAAGGCGATAAATGAATATCAATACGAATCACTTATGGCGGTTATCCCGGGAGTGGCCATCGACGAGTTATGGAATATTCTAAACAGCGGTGAGCGTGTTCTGTGGATCACCTCTCTGCTGGTTACCGTATCAAGTCTGCTTGGACTGGTGGCCGTAATTCTGGCGGGACTTGGTCAGCGCAGACGCGAACTTGCCATACTCAGATCTGTCGGAGCCAACCCTTTTGACATCATACTGCTGATGATCTACGAGGGATTCATCGTGGTAAGTGCCGGTGTGACGCTGGGTCTGCTTACGGTGTATACTCTTATCTATCTTTATGCGCGGTATTTTGCTGAAAACTACGGTTTCTTTATTACTCCGGATCTCCTTTCCGTTACGGAAATTATGATTATCTGCGGAATTTTTGCCGCCGGTTTCCTGGCAAGCCTGATCCCGGCCTACAAGGCATACCGCATCAGTCTGTCGGACGGTCTAAATGCTTCGATCTAGTTTTATTACTGCAGTTTTTTTGCTGCTTGCTCTCCTTTTCAACACCGGTTCCTGCGCCGCTGCCACTGCTGACACCGTTGTCTGGAACGATCTGATAGATCCTGCAGCACTGGCGGCGAATTCTGCAGAGGGTGTCACCGATGCCGCCGGGATCGAACGGGTGTCCGCCGGTATTTCGGAAGCCGGGATCAACACAGCCCTCTTAAACAGGGAAATAATACTGACTGGATTTGCAGTACCGGTTGACTATGATGATCCGGAACATCTGCGCAGCTTCCTGCTGGTTCCGTACATGGGCGCCTGCATTCATGTTCCTCCTCCTCCTGAAAACCAGATTATCATGGTCACCCTGAAGGAGCCGCGCCGGATTAAAGCTATGGATCAGGTTCAGATAAAAGGAGTGCTCCGCGCTGACAGTTCAACCTCCGGCAGCGACAGGGATGATCTTCCCGCTGCCAGCGGCTACAGCATGGATAATGCACAGATCCTGAATCTGGATGAAGAGCGCAATATCTGCCGTCCGCTGGCAATTCTGTTCCTGGCAGGTATGGTACTGAGCCTCGGTCTTATTCTTCCACTGCACCGGATCAGACTTGCAGGCGCTGCGTTATCACTGATTCATTCCCTGGCCGGCGGGATCATGCTCTGCATCGGTCTGTTCACGCTGGTGTCAGGATTCTCAGCCCATGCTCTTGCGGCGTTTTTTGCCGGATTCATGCTGATCTATCTGATCAACGCGCTGTTCTCCCGCTCCTGCTGCTGTGAGGGTGAATGCAGCGAACAGGACGGTAAATTCACTGTGCTGGCTCTGGTAATCCACAATATTCCTGAATATTTCATGGTACTTGCAACCCTGGTGCATGCGGTGAATATCGGAATGATGCTGGTTGTTTCACTGCTGATGCACAACATTCCGCTGAGTCTGTCGGTGGGGCTGTCCCTTAGAAACCTTTCCTTCTCCGGCAGGATTAAATATATCTTCCTGCTGAGTATTCTTCCGGTGATACTTGCAGCGGCAGTTTATCTGTGCCTTGATATCAGTCCGAACTCTGATAACTACCGTCTGCTGCTGAGCGGGATAGGCGGTGTGATTACCTATGTGGCCATTTTCAACCTGTCCGGCCGCAATCTTCTTTACGGGAACAGAAAAGCCGCTGCTGCAGGCACGGTTCTTGGAACTGCACTTTCCCTTGCAGGTTTACTGCTGTTCAGATTATAGGAGAATATTTTATGACCGGTCACGATTATGATGTAAATCACTGCTGTCACTGCGGGGAGAAGGTACACCTGACCAGAATAAGAAAATCAGTGTATGATGCCGTGGTGGGTGAGAAGGTGCCGATCAAGGCCTATGATATTATTGAAAGACTGAAGGCTGAAGATCTTAAACTGACCCCGGCCACCATCTACCGCTCCCTGGATTATCTTATCGAAAAGGGGCTGATCCACCGTATCAATTCCCTCAATGCCTACGTTTCATGCACCTGCAGTCACCATGACGAGCACCACCGCACCACACTGCTGCTCATCTGTTCACAATGCCACCGGACCATGGAAATCCAGGATCCTGAACTGTGCAGCTCCATCTATGAACACATCGCCAGAACCGGCATGACGGTGGAGCACAACTGTATCGAAATCCAGGGGCTGTGCAGCGAATGCCGAACCGGCAGGGAATGACGGCAAGCTATCTGCGTTTAACCTCGTCAACAAAGTACATGCTGCCGGAAGGATTGTGCGGATCTTCAAAATACACCCGGTACTCAATATTATCTCTGGCAAGCTGTTTTTCAGGGGCGCGCACCGACCAGCTGCCAGCAAAGAAATATTCACCGGCCTGAGGAATTTCCAGCCCGTAAAGCAGTCTGTACTGCTCGATATCCGCAGATTTTCCGCTACCTCCACCGATCCTTTTTATGCGGGTATCATATACTCCTGTAGGTTCCACTGTTACATATTTGTTCGCAGCCTTCAGTCTGCAGAATATCCGCCCGTATTTTGAACTTGAAACCGCTTTGATGACACGGTAGATAAATGCTCCGAGAGCAATAAGCGAATTGTACAGAAATACATCCAGCAGCGTTTTAGGATTTTTCAGATAGGCGTATCGCGGATTGAAACTGTTATAGGCAACCTCCACTTTATCTCCTCTGGCCGCCTTGATGTAATCTGTTTTCACCGTAAACATACGGCCGTCATCTGTTTTCAAATCAATTAAATCAGTTCCTCTGATACGGGTAATCTGGTGTACCTGTGCTGGTATATCCGCCGGTAAATCTTGAGAACTGCAGATTCTAATACTCATGGGCAAAGCCGTAGTGAAACAGCAGAGCAAAAAGAGCAATGATTATCATTCCGGCACTCTTTACCATAAAATGCTCGTCGCATACACAAAGCCCTCCGGTAAAAAGCCGTCTGCAATCCTCAGCACCGGTCTGTGCTCCAGCTTTTCAGTGATACTCACCGGAAGCTGTTCCGGCCGCGGCAATTTTCTGCAGCAGTTCCTGCTGTTCACGTTCCATAATCTCTACCTCCTTTAAACAAACGTGTCCGGACCGGTTTATCCGATCCGTTTTTCGATGGATTTTATTCCATGGCAGATCTATTATCAATACTCTTCATGAACCACAATTATCAGGTCTGTCAACCGTAAAGCCGGGCGACTGTCCATCTCATACGAAATGACATGCCTGATCACATTCCAAGAACATGAACTGACAGATCTCCGTTTAGTTATAAGAAAAAAAAGAGTACAATTTATCAAAGGAAATAACCAGGGACAATCCGTAAACTATGACGAGACCGTATGACCTTCTTGAAACCGTCGCGAAACACACCACCAGGGACTGTTTCCGCCACTGTATCAGTCTGCGCGATGAATCCTATGTATTGAATCGAAATTTATTTTTTTTCGGTGCCGTTTTTTTCTTCCTGCTGCATTCTCTTGTAATTACCGATTTCTACCGGCTGCTGTGGTCAGCCGCAACCGGTGACTGCAGCGAGGTTCATGCCACTGTCGTCAAAGTCTATCACGGAAAATCACATGTTTATCTGACACTTGAGGCCGATGATCAGACAAAATTCAAAATCACCACCCGGTTCATCTCTGCATCCCCAGGCAGTGAATTTACCGCACTGAAAAGCGGGAATATTTACCTGCTGAAAGACTGGGGAACTCTTGCAGACTGCTACTGGTATACTCCTCTGATCCCGCTTTGCGCTTCTGCAGTCTTTTTTCTGATTTTTAAGATGTACCAAAAAAAGTGCCGGCTGGTAAAACGGCTTAAGAAGGAAAACAGATATCTGACGGTACATCCGACCGGTAAATACGACAGCAGAATGGTGACAAAGGGAAAAGGGAGTCCCTATACGCTCAGCAACCTTTATTTCAGACTTGATCTGAATGGAGACAGAACGTTTATTTTTGTCAGCAGTGATACCAAACGGGATCCCGAGCAGATGCTCTCATGCAGCGATATTGAATACCGGATTTACTTTGCAGATCCAATCCATCCAGACAGTTCTGAAATCTTTCTTGATGAGGTAATACCGGGAAAATAGCATGGACAAATTCCTACCATCAGTGATGTTAATTCTTAAGAATTACCGTTATCAGACTGAGACATATTCATATCACGGGTATCGTTTGATTTAAGGTCTGAGTTAATCATTCCTGAACTGTCTAAACAGATTCCCAAATTTGTATATCTTTCTAAGGAAGTAAACGATCCATAATAACCTTTAAGGTAATTATGGCTATGGTATAACGATATGTTATGTTTTTATAGTCAATAAAATTGGATTTAATTTAAAGACAGGTCCGAACGGGAATATTCCTTCGCATATTTCTTTGCCGCCAACAAATCTATTCTTGTTGTTTTTTTTCTTTCCGACAAGCAGATTTAATTTAGATCTAGGCGAAAAAACATCATCAGTATTTGTATCAATCAACTTTCCAATACGATTTTTTCCTTTTGTAGAAAAAAATCAAAGTTTTTAAGACTTCGTTAAAAATCAACGGTCGATATTTATGTCACTTTAAAATTAATTTTGGACTTTTGATGTATGCAAATTAATATTTGCTACTAACATCCGCCGTCTAAAACCTCAATAGTTTGTTTTTGGGAATCACTATACAACCATAGGTGAAGCATACATGCGTTACTGTTTCGTGGGAAGGATGTTCCTACAAAATTACAACAACTTGTGGTATCACCATCAAATTTAATACAGATATTTCCATTAGGTCCACAATTTTCGAAAACTAGTTTCTCATCAGTATTAATCATCTTTTTTAATGATGCTCTAGCTGAATTTGAATTCAATCCGCCTTCTCTCCATAATATGTAATCGTCGTCTTCTGAAATTGACATATTATAACTATTACTGCTGTCGCATTCATAATAGGGACCTTTATCACATTTTGTACCGATACATATCATTGTACATAAAGCTTTGTCTCTTCCAATAACGGCTGCTTTAGCTTTGACTAATTTCATAGATGAAGTGATAGCGGACTTTATTCCTTCCAACACAGCAATTTTGGCATCTTTTTGTAAATCTATAAACTTTGGAACAGCACTAACTGCTAAAATTCCAAGAATTACTATAACAACAATTAATTCAATTAAAGTAAAACCTTTGGCATTGGAATATTTTTTCATCTGATACCCCATAAAATGTTAAAAGAAAATACTATATTTTATATTTAAAAATTTGTGAGGAATTATTGTTGAGCCACGAAGATATTAAAACTCAAAAAAAAAATAAACTCTTATATTGATTGTATTTATAAATAAATTTTAAAAGGAGATCTGTGTAAAGTAATAAGAAAAAAGTTACAAAATTAATGGTTTACAACCTGAAAGTACTATCCTAATGCAGCAGTCCTCACGGCATCATGCACAACAATCGGATGGAACACTCATTTAGGGAACTTAATGTTTTGAGAAACTCAATGATGGCGAATGATACTATCCATGGAGCAGAAACTCTTGCTTTGTATTATTCTCTTTACAAGACTTCCCAAATGAACGGTTTGGATTTTAAGTATTATTTGAGAGAA
>ODAI013852018.1_pt1 | contig 16610 bp, 13 predicted proteins | sample 1539321 | NCBI WGS metagenome assembly ODAI01 (sample SAMN02144231, study PRJEB22623) | gut metagenome | biome: sheep rumen | host: Ovis aries | place: New Zealand | reverse complement strand
TCGCGCAGATCAAAGCCCTCAACCCCGAAGCCATGGACTCCATCTACGGGGCGATACATAATATCAAGGAGAACTATCTATGAGTAAGAAAATCGTTGTTTTCACCGGCGCCGGAGTGAGCGCCGAGAGTGGTCTGGGTACCTTCCGTGACTCGGACGGGTTATGGGAGCACTACCGCATTGAGGATGTCTGTACCCACGAGGCGTGGCTCCGCAACCCGCAGCTCTGTGTCGATTTCTACAACGCCCGCCGCAAAGACACTCTGGCGGCACAGCCCAACGCCGCACACATAGCGATCGCCAAGCTGCAGAAAGCCATCCCGGGTACGCGCGTCATTACGCAGAATATAGATGACCTGCACGAGCGCGCAGGCGCTACCAACGTGGTTCACCTCCACGGCGAGATTACCAAACTGCGGTCTGAGAACAACGAGACCGCTACCGTGCCTCTTGAGGGCTGGGAGCAACACTACGGCGACCGGCACCCGGACGGCTCACTGCTCCGGCCCTATATCGTATTCTTCGGCGAAGGGGTCCCGTATTTCGACGAAGCCTGCCGTATCGCCTCCGAAGCGGACATCATGGTCGTCGTCGGCACCAGCCTCAACGTCTATCCGGCTGCCTCGCTCATCCACTATGCGCCCGCCAACTGCCCCATCTATTTCGTCGATCCCGGACAACCCGAGTTCGGCATGTGGGCGGACAGAATCACCCATATCCGCAAGAAAGCCACCGAGGGCGTACCGGAACTGGTGGACAAACTGATTGAAGAATTATGAATGCATTATATACCATTTTGTTACTATTAGCGTCTAACGTGTTTATGACGCTTGCGTGGTACGGGCACCTCAAGCTCCAGAACATGGGCTTCTTCACCCACGCCACGCCCCTGATCTTCGTGATACTCCTCTCGTGGGGTATCGCTTTCTTCGAGTACTGCCTCCAGGTACCGGCTAACCGCATGGGCTTCGAGGGCAACGGCGGACCCTTCACCCTCATGCAGCTGAAGGTCATACAGGAGGTCATCACCCTCGTGGTGTTCGTCCTCTTCTCCGCCCTCGCGTTCCACATGCCACTCCGATGGAACCACTTTGTGGCGTGCCTCTTCCTCATCGGTGCCGTCTATTTCGTGTTCGGATTCAAATAGAAAGAATATATTATGAAAACCAGAAGTATCTTGTTATGCGTATTAGTGGCGGTGGGGCTCAGTTCCTGCTACTACCGTCCGGACACACCGCGCGGGTCGTTCGCCAAGGGAGCTGACGTCAGCTGGCTGAGTGAGATGGAGCACGACGGTGTCAGATTTTACACCCCGGACGGCAAAGAGGGCGACTGCCTTGATATCCTGCAATCGGAAGGCATGAACGCCGTCCGGCTCCGCGTGTGGGTCAACCACGCCACCGGATGGAGCAACAAAGCCGATGTCGTCTATATGGCGAAACGCGCTGCCAAACAGGGGCTGCGCGTGATGATCGACATCCACTACTCGGATTTCTTCGCCGACCCCAGCCACCAGACCATCCCTGCGGCGTGGCAGGGCTACAGCTATGAGCAGCTGTGCGACGCGGTGCGCGAGCACACGCTGGATATACTGTACGCGCTCAAAGAGGAAGGCGTCAAGCCCGAGTGGGTGCAAGTCGGCAACGAGACGCCTAACGGCATGCTCTGGCCTGTAGGAAGGGTGATAGACCGAAGCACCCCGCGCGACAGTGCTTCCGCCGCACCTATGGTGGACCACTGGGACGAGTACGCCGGTTTAACCGCTGCGGGATACAAGGCCGCCAAAGAGGCGTTCCCCGACATCAGCGTCATCGTACATGTCGATAACGCCTTCATGTACCGAGACTGGTTCTTCCGAGAGATGGAGGCACACGGCGGACTCTTCGACATGATCGGGCTCAGCCACTACCCGATGATGAGCGAATGGAGCGGCATTCCCTGGCAGGAAGCCAACCGCCGCGCCGAAGAGAACATACGCGCCCTCATACGCACCTTCCACAGACCTGTGATGATCGCCGAAGTGGGTATGCTCAACTGGGGCGAAGGAGCCGTCTATGACTCCGTTGCCGCGCGCTCCAACGTAGTGATGACCGATTTCATGGAACGTATCGCCCCCATCGACTCCTGCGTGGGTGTCTTCTACTGGGAGCCGCAGGTCTATGGCGGATGGAAACCCGCAGAATATACCCCGCTCGGATGGGGAGGCTATAACATGGGCTCTTTCACTCCGGAAGGAAAACCCTCGCCAGCCCTAAAGACCATGTTACGACCATGAACCCGTATATACAATCACTCCGTCCGCGGACACTACCGCTCTCGGTGTCCGGCATCATCCTCGGCAGCGGTTTGGCATATGCCGCGAATAATGAACTGTTCACTACAAATGGTTCGCAAGCATGGTGTGTGTTTATTCTTGCCGTACTGACAACGCTGAGTTTGCAGATTCTCAGTAACCTCTGTAATGAACTTGGAGATGCTCAGAAGGGTACAGACTTCGACCAGAAGGGCAGAGCCGCATACGGATTGCAATCCGGTAAGATCACAGAGTTCCAGATTAAAAAGATGATCGGGTACTTCAAGGGCATGTCCGTTATCTTCGGCACCACATTAGTCTTTACCGCCTTTCATCCACACGCCCTCTCTTGGGATGAGGGGTGGAGAGACGTTTTTATCTTCCTATGTTTAGGAGCACTCGCCATCGTCGGGGCTGTCAAATACACCCTCGGCAAGCACAGTTACGGCTACATGGGTCTCGGCGATTTGGGGGTCTTCCTGTTCTTCGGACTGCTCAGCACGATGGGGGCGTACTACCTCCAGACGCAGACGGTGAATTGGGAGATCTTCGCCTGCGGCGCGGCAATCGGTCTGCCCTGTGTAGGCGTGCTCAACCTCAATAATATCCGCGACATGTCCAACGACCGCCTGCACGGCAAACACACCTTCGCAAGTCTCTTGGGTCCACGCGGTGCGAGAGTCTATCACACCTGTCTGCTCGTGGGCTGTGTGTCAATTTTTGCAGCCTTCGGACATCTATGGACGCTCTGTATCACTCCTGTCTGGGCATGGCATCTGTGGTACGTCTGGACACACAACGACAAACTGGACAAACAGATGCCTGTTCTCATGTTCACCACACTCATTGTGGCGGTTTTGGCACTATTTTGATAAAAAATACACATAAAATGTGTAAAAAAATCCACATTCCTTGCATATGTGGATTTTTTGTTGTATATTTGCAGGCGATTACGTTACTGTATAGTAAAGACACCGAATAATTCTAAACACACATATGTCATGAAAGGAATCATTTTAGCCGGAGGCAGTGCCACGAGACTGTACCCTTTGAGTAAAGCGATCAGCAAGCAGATCATGCCGGTCTATGACAAACCGATGATCTATTACCCCCTCAGTACCCTCATGTTGGCGGGCATCCGCGAGGTGCTGGTTATCAGTACGCCGCGCGACCTGCCTATGTTCGAGGAACTTCTGGGGGACGGTAGCCGGATAGGTATGAAGCTGAGTTACAAAGTGCAACTGGTGCCGAACGGTCTGGCGCAGGCGTTTGTCCTGGGCAAGGAGTTTCTGAACGGCGAACCGGCTTGCCTCATCCTGGGCGATAACATGTTCTACGGACAGCATTTCGGGCATATGCTCAGGGACGCCGTTGCCGGCGCCGAGGCGGGAGGTGCCTGTATCTTCGGCTACGAGGTGGCGGACCCGCGCGCTTATGGCGTTGTGGAGTTTGACGGAGACGGCAAGGTTCTGAGTCTGGAGGAGAAACCCGAACACCCGAAGAGCAACTATGCCGTACCCGGGCTCTATTTCTATGACAGTACCGTTTGCGGGAAGGCGGCTGACCTGAAACCCTCCGCCCGCGGAGAGTATGAGATCACGGACCTCAACAAGCTCTATCTGAACGAAGGCACGCTGAAGGTAAAGCTCTTCAGCCGCGGCTTCGCATGGCTCGACACGGGCAACTGCGACAGCCTCCTGGAGGCGGGCAACTTCATCGCCACCATCCAGAACCGACAGGGCTTCTATGTCAGTTGCATCGAGGAGATAGCCTACCGCAACGGCTGGATCACCGCCGGACAGTTAGCCGCCCTCGGCAAGGAGATGAAAACCGCCTACGGACGCTACCTCGAACGCGTCGCTGCCAAGGGATTTTGAAACATCTGACAGACGGATACTGAATTCCAATTAACATTACATACCTATGAAACGCTTCATTTTCATGCTCTGCCTGCTGGCAGGCACGCTGAGCCTCAGCGCACATGAGCACTACGTAGTCCAACACTACTCGATTAAAGACGGTCTGAGCCAGAACACCGTGATGGCTATCCTGCAGGACAAGGAGGGCTTCATGTGGTTCGGTACGTGGGACGGACTCAACCGCTTCGACGGCTACACCTTCAAGACCTACAAGGCGATGAACAACGGCGAGGAGGCACAGGTCAACAACCGCGTCGTTACCATCTATGAAGACGAATCGTCACGCCTCTGGTGGAGCACCTATGACGGACATTACTACCGCATCGACGCCTCACGCAAGGTGACGGTGGAACAGCCGTACGACAGCCTGCCGGAGAAGATGGTGACGCTCATCACGGAGAGTGACAAGAACACTAAGGTGGACTCGCGCGGCATTGTCTGGCAGGCGGATGAGACCTACGGCATCATGCGCTACCGGTACGGACAGTGGAAGCGTTTTACTCCGCCTCTGGACAGCCGGTATGCAGGACGGCTGAGGGAGCATTTCTTCCTCTTGGAGGACAAGCTGGGACGCACCTGGGTCAACCCTACCGGCGGCGGATGGAGCTACTACGACTACGAGAACGACGAACTGGTCTATCCCATTGACGGACTGACCAACATGATACACACGGCGTACGTGGACCGCGACGGACAGATGTGGATTTCCACCTACGACGGCGGCGTGGACTGCGTCAACATGGACCCCACGCCCTACCAGCTACACGACATGCGCCACTCGATAAACGACAACGGAGAGGTGCGCGCTTTCGCACGGACGAAAGAAGGAGAGGTGCTGACCCTCGTGAAGTCCGAGACCGGTGTCTATTGCGCGCTGGAGAGCTCGCACGGAATGCTCTACGGTACCAAGGGACACGGCCTGATGAACAAGAGCAACGGCAAAACCATACCCACCAACCATCCGGACATATATGACTTGGAGGAAGGACGCGACGGAACACTCTACGTAGCCACTTACGGCGGCGGTGTCAACGTCATCCGGTGGGAAGGAAAGGGATGGAGCCAGCCGCAGATAGTAGGCCAGGGTATGAAAGTGCGCGACATAGAGATAGTCGATGAGACCCTCTGGTGCGGTACCACTACCGGTATCCTGCGCGTCAACCTGAACACCATGGAGAGCTCCGTTATCCCGAGCTACGACATCCGAGCCATCTACTACAGCCAGGACAAGCTCTGGTTGGGAACCTTCGGAGGAGGACTGCTCACCATCGACCCAAAAGATCCAAAAGGCGAGATACGCTCCGTGGAGACCTTCCATGACATCATCCTCAGCATGACCGGAGACGGCAAGAACCTCTACTTCACCTCCGAGAGCGACATCACCCAACTGGATCTGGAGACCGGCAAAATATACTTCTACGATGCCTTGGACGGCGAGCACAACACCTTCTTCACGGAGGCGGAGGCGCTCCGTACACCGAGCGGCATAATCCTCTTCGGTTACTCCAACGGCTACTGCTCCTTCGACCCCGGACGTGTACGGCATACCACCTCCAACCCGCCGCTCCGTATCACACGTGTCCTCTCGCAGGACGAGGAGCTCGAAGGCTCCTCCGTCACCCTCCCCCACGGCAGCAACGTGACCATCGAGTATGCCGCCATGGATTATGTGGGTATCGACAAGATTTACTATTGCTACAAGATGGACGGCGTGGACAAGAACTGGAGCCATCCTACCGATCTGCGCCGCGTGACCTACAGCAACCTGCAGCACGGCGATTACACCTTCCACGTGCGCTCTACCAACCGCGAAGGAGGAGAGGCGGACAACGAACAGACTCTCCTCATTCACGTAGAGAGGCCCTTGTGGCTCACCTGGTGGGCGATCGCACTATACATCATCGGCATCCTCCTCGTCATCGCCCTCACTACCTATATTGTCAGTACCTACAACGTACTGCGACAGAAAGTGCAACTGGAGCAACAGGTGACCGACATCAAGCTGCGCTTCTTCACCAACATCAGCCATGAGCTCCGCACACCGCTGACGCTCATCGTGGCACCCGTGGAGAACATCCTGCAGAACGAGCGCATCAGCCAGTCCGTCCGTAGCCAGCTGGAGATAGTACAATCCAACAGCAAGCGCATGCTGAGGATGGTGAACCAGCTCCTGGAGTTCCGCAAGGTGCAGAACCAGAAGATGAAACTGAAGGTACAGCAGACCCTCCTGAGCGACCTCGTGGAAGAGACGTGCTCCAATTTCCGCAAAGAGGCGGACGACAAGCACATCCGTTTCGACATTGAGAACCGCGCGGAGGACTCCACCGTCTGGGTGGACCGCGGACGCATGGACACCATCGTCTGGAACCTACTGAGCAACGCCTTCAAGTTCACGCCCGCCGGCAAGTCCATAAAAGTCATCATTGACTCCAAACCCGGCTTCGTCACGCTCACCGTACAGGACGAGGGAATCGGTATCCCGCCGGAGAAGAAAAACGTACTCTTTGAGCGCTTCTCCTCCAATAACGAACTGAGTCTGAACTCCAACGGAGGCACAGGCATCGGCATGAACCTCACCAAGGAACTGGTGGAGCTCCACCACGGCTACATAGAGGTGGACAGCGAGGTCGGCAAGGGTACGACCATCACCGTCATGATCCGCACCGGAAGAGAGCATTTCGGCTCCGAGGTGGATTTCATTGCGGACGACACCAGCGCCAACGCCGCTCCTCCTACCTTTGAGGACAAGATGGAGCAACTGCAGATCGAGCAGAACGAGGATAAACGGACAATCCTCGTCGTCGATGACAGCAAGGATATGCGCTCCTTCCTCGCCGGCATACTGAGCAAAGACTACCACGTCGAGACCGCTGCCGACGGAGAGGAAGCCAAACAGATCATCCGCAACAGGCAGATTGACCTCGTCATCACCGACCTCATGATGCCCAACGTGGACGGACTCGAACTGACCCAGTTCATCAAGCAGAGCAAAGACTTTGACTTCATCCCCGTTATCCTGCTGACCGCCAAGACCGCCATCGAGAGCCGCCTGAAGGCACTGGAGTACGGAGCCGACGACTATGTGACCAAGCCCTTCGAGCCGGAGTACCTCCGCGCAAGGGTGCATAACATCATCGAACAGCGCAAGCAGCTGGAGAACAGCTACCGGCAGCGACTCATGAGGCTGGAACCGCAGAAGACCGACGACGCCATGCCCGGAGACGCCTTCCTCGCCAAACTGCTGGATGTCATGAACAAGCAGCTCGACAACAACACACTCACCGTAGATGACCTCGTCGAGGAGATGAACATGGGACGCACCGTGTTCTTCAACAAACTCAAATCCATGACTGGACTCAGCCCCGTCGAGTTCATTCGCGAGATGCGTATCAAACGCGCCGCACAGCTCCTGGAAGAGAGGCAGTATAACATCACCGAGGTGACCTACATGGTCGGCATGAACGACAGCCGCTATTTCGCCAAGTGCTTCAAGAACACCTACGGCGTCACCCCGAGCGAATACCGCAAAGCGGCAATGGAGAAAGGAGCCAAGTGAAAAGCGGGAACTGGCTTATAGCATTGGCTCTGCTCCTGCTCACGGGCTGCGGCCATAAGAGTCCGCAGATTCCTTCTCAGCGCAAGGGACACGCGCCGGAGCAAGACACGGCTGCACTCGCGATGATGGAACTGAACATGCGCCTCGCACAGGCGGCGGATAACGAACTGGCGCGCATTGCCTCCGCGCAGCAGGAGCCTTACGCACTCTATGAGGCGAACGTGTGGATACATTTCACCGACCGCGGCGACACGGAGGCGCCTGCGCCTGAAGGCACTTGCACACTCAGGATGCGCACCTATGCACTCAACGGCAAACTGCTCACCGACACGGAGGGCTCCTATGCCCTCGGCAGGAACGAACTGCCGCCCGGAGTCGAGTGGAACATCGGCGAGATGCACCCGGGCGCCAAGGCGCGCATGTACGTGCCCTGGTACATGGCATACGGGGCACAGGGTACCGACCACGTGCCGCCATACGAAAACGTAATCATGGAAATAGAAATAAGATAAATGAGAAAGATTGTATTTTTTATAATGCTTGCCGGAGTCTCTCTCCTCGCGGCGGGGTGCGCCTCCAACGCCTACTCCAACCAGCGCAGGCAGGAAGACAAACTGATTGCCAACTACATCAGCCGCAACAAGTTAACCATCATCACGGATTACCCCCCCTCTAACTACCAGTGGGGGGAGAAAGAGTACTACCAGATACCCGGAGTGGACGACCTCTATTTCCGGCTCATTGAACGCGGGGACACCACGGGCGATGAGGCGATGCTCAACGACGTGATCATCGCCCGGTACAAGAAGTTCGCACTCACCGAGAACGCCGATACACTCAGTTACTGGACCACGCTCGACCAGGCGTATCCCATGGAGTTCCATCTGGGCAATACCTCCGAGTGCGAAGCGGAAGGGTGGCACAGAGCCATCCGGCTCATGAAATACTCGGGCTCGCAATGCGAAATCATCGTCCCCAGCAAACAGGGCTTTGTGGAGGACCAGACCTCCGTCACGCCGTACGTCTATATTCTGAAAATCAAAATCAAGCAATAATATGAGTTTAGTAAAATCTATTTCCGGTATCCGCGGAACGATTGGCGGTCGTGTAGGCGAAGGGCTCAACCCCGTGGATATCGTCCGTTTCACGGCGGCGTATGCCACCCAACGCCGCGCCGCTATGCCGGACAACAACGTGATTGTAGTAGGCCGTGACGCGCGTCTCAGCGGCCACATGGTGGAGCAGATTGTATGCGGGACACTCATGGGAATGGGCTACGACGTGGTGAACATCGGCCTGGCTACCACCCCGACCACAGAGTTAGCCGTCACCGGCGAGAAAGCCGCCGGAGGAATCATCCTCACCGCCAGCCATAACCCCAAGCAATGGAACGCCCTCAAGCTCCTCAACGAGAAAGGCGAGTTCCTCAACGACGCCGAGGGAAAAGGCGTGCTGGCAATAGCTGAGAAAGAGGACTTTACCTTTGCGGAGGTGGACGACCTCGGGCATATGACTTCCAAAGACTACCTGCCCTACCACGTTCAGCAGGTGCTCAAACTCAAACTCGTAGATACCGAAGCCATTAAGAAACGTCATTTCAAGGTGGCGATAGACTGTGTCAACTCCGTAGGAGGGCTCGCTATACCCGCTATCCTGCGTGCCGTGGGCGTGGAGGATATTATCGAGCTCAACTGCACCCCGGACGGACGCTTCCCCCATAACCCGGAACCGCTGCCCCAACACCTGACCGAGATAAGCGACCTCCTCAAGTCCGGCAAAGCGGATGTGGGCTTCGTTGTGGACCCCGATGTGGACCGACTCGCCATCATCTGCGAGAACGGAGACATGTTCGGAGAGGAATACACGCTCGTCTCCGTGGCGGACTATATCCTCAGCCACACCCCGGGCAACACCGTCAGCAACATGTCCTCCACCCGCGCTCTGAGCGATGTCACGAGAGCACACGGCGGAGAGTACAGCGCCTCGGCGGTAGGCGAGGTCAACGTAGTGGCGGAGATGAAACGCGTGAACGCCGTCATCGGTGGCGAAGGCAACGGCGGAGGGATCTATCCCGCCTGCCACTACGGACGCGACGCACTCGTAGGCATTGCTCTCTTCCTCAGCCATCTGGCGCACCTTGATATGAAAGTGAGCGAACTGCGCCGTACCCTGCCCGACTACTGCATCTCCAAGAACCGCATCGACCTTACCCCCGACACGGACGTCGATGCCATACTCGCACGCGTCAAGGAACTCTACAAGAACGAACGTGTGAACGACCGCGACGGCGTGAAGATAGATTTCGCCGACGGATGGGTGCATCTTCGCAAGTCCAACACCGAACCCATCATACGCGTCTATTCGGAGGCGGCTACCATGGAACAGGCGAACGCCCTCGCCCAGAAAGTGATGGACGTCATCAAAGAATGACCGAACAGGAATAATTGGCTGACTGAACAGGAATAATTGCCCTATAAAGCTAGACCATACCTAGACCATACCTAGACGATATAACGTGGGTAAGTATTACATCATAGCGGGCGAAGCATCCGGTGATTTACACGCGGCGGCACTGATGGAACAGATCAAGGCACGCGAACCGGAAGCAACTTTCTCGGGACTCGGCGGCGACAGAATGCAAGCCGCCGGGTGCCGTTTATACCGCCATATAAACCAAATGGCGTTCATGGCATTTGTAGCGGTCATCCGCCATTGGCGCGAAGTGCGCGACAATTTCCGGATAGCGGAGAAGACCCTCCTGCACGACAAACCGGATGCCCTCATCCTCATTGACTACCCTTCCTTTAACCTCAGGATAGCGGCGTTCTGCAGGAAACACCTGCCTCATACCAGAATCTACTACTACGTCCCTCCTAAAGTCTGGGCGTGGAAACGCAGACGCATACACCGGATTGCACGGCTCTGTGACCGCGTGCTCGGTATCTTCCCCTTCGAGCCCGCTTTCTATGCCCGCTACGGCTACTCCTGCGACTACGTAGGCAACCCCACCGCCGAAGAAATCCTGCAGCGCAGCGGTCTTACAGCGAAGCGGTCCTACAGCAACGCGGTCCTACAGCGCAGCGATCCTACCTCCTCCCTCGCCCTTCTCCCCGGCTCACGGCGGTCGGAGATCAGCCACTGCCTGCCGCGTATGCTGGCTGCCGCACACCGCTTTCCCGGCTACACCATCACTGTCTGCGCCGCACCGGGCATAGAAGACACGTTCTACACCCCTTACCTGCACCAAGGAGAGACCCTGACGCGCGACACGTACGGCGCCGTACAGAAAGCCTCAGCCGCCATCGTCAACTCCGGCACAGCGACCCTTGAGAGCGCCCTCCTCGGCTGCCCGCAGGTGGCGGTATATCACTTGGCGTGCTCGCGGCTGATCGGACTCATCCGATGGGCGCAACCGCTCCTCTTCTCTATTAAGCATTTCACACTCGTCAACATCATTGAGAACCGTGAAGTCATCAAAGAATGTATTGCCAACGACTTCACCGTAGATAAGGTAGCCGCGGAGTTAGACCGCCTCCTCCACGACAATGCATACAGAAAAGAGATGCTCGCATCGTACGGGCACCTCCGTTCTCTTCTGGGCGACAAGCCCGCGTCGGCTACAGCAGCCGCAATAATCACATCGAAACCATAAGCGCTGCCAATATGTACGGCATGGCTCCTGCAAGCACCCCTTTCGAGAGGCGCCATGTATCCATTGTGTAGAACACAAAGATCAGCGCCAGGTCGGGAAAGACACTTACCAACAGCAGCTTGGACAACACGCCACCGGCTTGGAACTGCAGGGTCTGCAGCGGATACCAGAGGTTCATCACCTCGATATAGGTCAGTCCGAATGCCGCAGGCAGAACCAGACCTATGAGCAAGCCTATCCAATACCGGTCAAAGCGATCCATAAGCCGTCCAGTCAATCGCAAGGGGCGTGATGGACAGCAACTGGTGCTCCATCGCCCATATATCCGTATCGGTAGAGCCGGGCTCGTCGTTGACGAACTGTCCGCCGAGCGTCCAGCCTTTCTCTACGCCCTCCGGCAAGGCCTCTTTCTCCATCTCCACTAACTCGTTCGCCCAATGCCCTATGCATTGCCGTGTCCAGCGGATGCCTTCTATCTCGCCTACGGGCGCGTTAATATTGAAACACGTGCGCGGGGCGATACCTTCCTCGTAGAGATGTTGGGTCACCTCCACCAGGAACGGCTGCAGCCAGTGCAGATCGACATCCATCTGATGGCTGTCTATCGACCACCCGATGGCGGGAATACCCTTCTCCGCCGCTACCAGACAGGCGCCCATCGTACCCGAATACATCGCATTGATGGCGGCATTGGAGCCGTGGTTGATACCCGACACCACAAGGTCTATCCTCTCGTTCGGGAACAGGTACTCACGGGCTATCTTGATACAGTCTGCCGGCGTGCCGCTCGTCACATAGACCCCGGCGCCGTTCAGGTCATGGTCCTCTATCTTGCGCAGATAGATAGGCTTGGCAGCGGTGATAGAGGCGCCGTAACCGCTTCTCGGTCCGTCCGGCGCAATCACCGTCACGCGGCCGAGTTTGGTCATCTCTTTGGCAAGCAGACGGATGCCCGCTGTCCCCCAACCGTCATCGTTGACTACTACTATATTCATCTGCATCACTTGTTCTCCGGGAACATGACTACCTCGAACATATTGCCGGCGGAGACGAGTTTCTTCAGCGTCTCTTGCACACTCTTGCCGGTAATCGCCTCTACTGCCGGTTTGTAGTCACGGATCTCGTTCGTTCCATAGACATAGTACAGGTAGAGCGCATTGCGCCAGAAACCGTTTTTCTCCAGATTCTCCTGATAGTCCTTGAGCATGGACTCTTTCTCTTTCTGCAGGTCGTTGGCGAGCGGACCGTTGTCGATGATGGTCTGCACCTCCTCGTGGATGATCTCCATGAGGCGGACCTGTTTCTTGGGATCCGTGTCGAACTGCATGATCAGCCCTGCTTCGGGAACCGGCAGACCGGATACATAGCCGTAGGTGCCTACGCCGTACGAACCGCCTTCGCGCTCGCGGATGGACTCCAGGTAGCGCGTGGACAGAATACGCCCGATCATCTCCATGTTCAGGTCATTGGTGAGGGTATAGGGGATCTCATACGAGGTGTATTGGATGCGGTTGGAAGCCGTTGTGGTCTCCATCGCGCGGCTGAAGTAGTTTTTCTGGACACCCGGCGTCACCCGTACGTGGTGGTCTGTCACGGTCTCGTACTTGCCCTTCCTGGTCTTCAGAGAACCCAGCCACTGGCATATCAGGTCCTTCACCTTCGCGTCCTCGGCGTCTATGTTGCCCACGAAGACAAAGGTGAAGTCAGCCGGGTTGGCGAAACGCGCTTTATAGATCTCCAGTGCCTTGTCGAGCGACACTTTCTCCATCATCTCCTGATTGACAAGAACGGTACGGGGCGAATGGCCGGAAGCCATCATCTGTACCGAGTCCGAGAAGATGGTCTTGGGGTTCTTGTCACGGTTGACAAGCGAGTTGTGCATCTGACCCATGAACGTCTCGTAGGCGTGCTCGTCGCGCCGCGGCGCGGTGAAATAGAGATAGGTCAGCTGGAGCATGGTCTCCAGATCCTTGACGGAGGACGAACCGGCTATCTGCTCGGTGTTCTCATGGATACCCGGACTCACCGAGACGGTCTTGCCGGCAAGCGCTTTCTCCAGTTGGGTGTAGTTGAACCGCCCTATACCGGAGTACTCTATGATGTTCGTAGCCACCATCGCAGAAGGCATATCCTCGGTCTGGACCTGACTCAGACCGCCCTTCGAGAAGGCGCGCATCAGGATCTCGTCGGCTTTGAAATCAGTAGTCTTGATCACTACCTTCACGCCGTTATTGAGCACCCACTCGGTAGTCCCGAAATCCTCGTTGCGGCTAATGGCTTTGATCTTGCCTTTGTGCGGTACTTTCTTCACCAGCTCGGTGTCAATGGTCTCTTCTGCCGGAGCCTCGATCGCCAGCTCGCTCTGCCCTGCCAGCGAGGCTAAGACTGCCTCCTCCGACGGGATATGCACCCCTTCCTTCTCGGGACCCGAGATAGCCACTGTGGGGTTGGCGTGGATCAGTGCCTTGGCTACGTTGTTGACCGTCTCCAGACTGATCATCGGCAGCACGGCTTGTACGAAATCGTACTCCCATTGTACGCCCGGCATCGGCTCGCCGTCCTCGTAATGACGGATGCACTCGCGGGCAAGCGTTATGTTCTGACGGGTGTTGCGCTCGTTGTAGTATTTCTCCATCGCGTTCAGTTTCTCCGTTTTCACGCGGTCCAGTTCGGCGTTGGTGAAACCGTAGCGGTGCATCTTCTCCAACTGGTACAGCAGGTCGTTGTACGCCTCTGTCTCACGCCCCTCCTTGGGGATGATGATACCGTAGAAAGCGTCCATCTTCTTCGCCGCCTCGCCGTAGTAGCAGCCGGCGCCGGTGAACGATGCCTTGGGGTCTAACGCCAGCTCCGAGAAACGGTTGTCCAGCATGTTGCATGCCAAATCACGCACGAGGGCTAACATGTACTCATGCGCCGTGCCCCGGACGGCTTCGGGCAGCTGGTCGAACTTGTATTCCAGTGTGATGCGGCTTCCTTCCGCCTCGGGGTCCGTCACGATGACCACGAGCGGCTTGTCGTTGTGGTTGACGGTATAGATCGGGCGCTCGCCGTAGTTCTTGCGGCGCGGCACATCCGCCCACAGGGCTTTGATCTTCGCCTCGATGGTATCTACGTTGATGTCGCCCACTACGATGATCGCCTGGTTGTCCGGTCCGTACCATTTATGGTAGTAGTCGCGCAGCGCCTGGTACGCGAAGTTATTGATGACGGCGGTGTCGCCGATCACGTCGCGCTTGGCGTACTGCGTGCCGGGGTACATGCGGGCGTTCATCTCTTTCCATATACGGCGGCGTGCCGTACGGCCCGTGCGCCACTCTTCGAGGATAACGCCGCGCTCGGCGTCAATCTCCTCGTCCAGTAACAGCAAGCCGCAGCTCCAGTCGTGCATCACCAGCAGAGCGCTGTCCACTATCCCCGCACGGTAGGTCGGCACGTCCGAGAGGCGGTAAACCGTCTCGTCAATAGAGGTGTAGGCGTTGATGTTACCGCCGAAATTGACACCGACCGACTCGAAATAATTGATGATCCCTTTGCCCGGGAAATGCTGGGTACCGTTGAACGCCATATGCTCCAGGAAATGCGCCAGACCGTTCTGGTGATCCTCCTCCAGGATGGCACCTACCGCCTGTGCGATGTGGAACTCCGCGCGCTGCTTGGGCTGCTCGTTATGACGGATGTAATAGGTCAGACCGTTGTCCAACTTGCCGTAGCGGACTTCCGGATCCATCGGCATTTTCTGAGGCGTTTCCTGCGCCATGACTGCCATCGCCGCCATGAGCAGCGAGATGGCAAAAGTGAGTTTCTTCATTATGCTTCGTTTTGAGTGTTGTCTTCTGTTTTCTTGGTGCGGGGTTTTCTCGCTTTCTTGGGTTTCTCCGCCTCGGCGAGTGCCGCGTTTGCCTCTAATAGTTCGTCCCCGCGGCTCTTCCACGGTCTGGGACCGAGTATCCGCTCTACGTCCTCGGAGGTGATCACCTCGCGCTCTATCAGCAGTTGGGCGATCTGGTGGTGTCCGTCTGCATGGTCGCTCAGGATCTGCTTGGCGCGTGCCATCTGGTCGGCGATGATGCGTTGCGTCTCCTGGTCGATCAGGGCTGCCGTCTTGTCCGAATAAGGCTTCGTGAACCCGTAGTCGTACCGGCCTGTCGAGTCGTAGAACGACACATCTTTCAGCTTGTCGCTCATGCCGTAGTAAGCCACCATGGCATACGCCTGTTTGGTAGCGCGCTCCAGGTCGTTCAGCGCGCCGGTGGACGTCTGCTCCAGGAACAGCTGCTCCGCCGCACGCCCGCCTAAGAGCGAACACAGCTCGTCAAGGATGTGCTCCTCGTTGGTCAGTTGTCTCTCTTCCGGCAGGTACCACGCTGCGCCTAACGCCATTCCGCGCGGCACGATCGTCACTTTGACCAGAGGGTTCGCCCATCTCAGCAGCCAGCTGATGGTGGCGTGTCCCGCCTCGTGGAAAGCAATCGAGCGTTTCTCCTCCTCGGTCATGATCTTGTTCTTGCGCTCCAGACCGCCTACTATGCGGTCCACGGCGTCCATGAAATCCTGCTTGCCCACTTTCTTCCTTCCGCCGCGGGCGGCGATCAGTGCCGCCTCGTTACATACGTTGGCGATATCGGCGCCCGAGAATCCCGGGGTCTGCTTGCTCAGGAAATCGACATCTACCGTCTCGTCCATCTTGATCGGACGGAGGTGAACCATGAATATCTCCTTGCGCTCCTGCAGGTCAGGTAACTCTACGTGGATCTGCCTGTCGAAACGGCCTGCGCGCAGTAGCGCGGCATCCAGTACGTCGGCGCGGTTGGTGGCGGCGAGGATGATTACGCCGCTGTTGGTGCCGAAACCGTCCATCTCCGTCAGGAGCTGGTTGAGGGTGCTCTCGCGCTCGTCATTGCCGCCGGTCATCACACCCTTGCCGCGGGCACGACCGATGGCGTCGATCTCGTCAATGAAAATGATGGCGGGCGCTTTCTCTTTCGCCTGGCGGAAGAGGTCGCGCACACGGCTGGCACCCACACCCACGAACATCTCGACGAAGTCAGAGCCTGACATCGAGAAGAACGGCACTCCCGCCTCACCTGCAACAGCCTTGGCAAGCAATGTCTTTCCCGTTCCCGGAGGTCCCACGAGCAATGCGCCCTTAGGAATTTTACCTCCCAGTTCGGTATATTTCTTCGGATTT
>ODAI014801337.1_pt1 | contig 16611 bp, 16 predicted proteins | sample 1539321 | NCBI WGS metagenome assembly ODAI01 (sample SAMN02144231, study PRJEB22623) | gut metagenome | biome: sheep rumen | host: Ovis aries | place: New Zealand | reverse complement strand
GTTAACACTACTACAAGATGTGCAAGAATAATATGTCATCGTACAAACATTACAATAAGCTCTGGTGAGAACTTTAACAATTATGGGGATTTCACAATCCCAAGCGCATATCGCCCAAAGAAGAGTTTTTACCGTTTGATTATGCGAAGTAATCAATTCATATTCTATCTATACGATAATGGTAGTTATGGGATTTACAATACAGGTAGTAGTGTTACTGGTTATAATCTCAATTTCCAAATCGACTACACATTTTAGATGTTCCAACTACTTGGGTAAAACACAAGCCAACCCCTAACATAACAAGCCGTACTGTTACTTCCACTATGGTTATACATTTTGTAACTTAATGTTGTGCCGTTGAGGTTTACATCGGTTTGGGTTGCACGGAAACTTTCCCTTTGCACCCATAACCAAGAATAGCCACTTGGACAAGCAGTAACAGTATGCTGAACATTAACACTAGCCCCATTGTTAATTGATTTCGCACCACTTTCAACATACTGGATTTTCACAAGGTTCGTTATACTGGTGCTTAACGAACTTATCGCACCTGTTACACTTCCATCGCCAATCGCACTTATATCGTCATCGCCTATCAATAAATCATACAAATCATATTCTGTTGTTTCCATACTCTTCTACTCTCCTTCATTTTCAATTTCAGTAATTCCATTCTCAACATCAGCCGCAGACCAACGCTCAACAAGTAACTCATTACCACTTATGCTCACATCAGACACCACATTAGTCAACAAACTAACAATCGCCGCCTTAGTCTGCAAACCTGTGAGGTCACTCCGTTCAAAAGTCACAACCCTTAACACATTATTCTCATAAGTAATATCCTTTACTTTGCCTGAGAGGGCGTGTTTCAACTGACGTAGCGTAACAATTTCAAGGTCGCTACTCTCATAACGATTAACATCAAGCTTATTATTCGCAAGACTAACCGATGCCACCGCTCCAAGCAAAAAGTTATTCACATTGTAAGGCAATGCCATATCGTCCTCACTATCGTCCAAGTAACTCATACTGAACACTTTCATGCTTGTTTCATTCACAATATCTTCCGTTTGAGTCACTTGTGAATAATATTCAAGCATATCCAACTCCTTTTTGTCAAGGAGGATATTCCCCAATCCACGCACGGATTGAGGATTACCAGTAAAAAACTCCATACATTACATTCTCCTTGCAGATTTCTTAGCTAAACTTTCTTTCATTTTACTATCCAAGGCTTGAAAATCCTTATTCTCAACCAATGTCCTAATAAGTCCCTTGTCGCCCACGGCAGATTTAAGCCACACCATCAATTCCGCTTCATTCACGCTATTAGGCACGTTTTGAAGGTCAAGGGTCAAGGTTTCATTCACATTCAAGGTAGTTTCGCTCTCAACAATGGTGTAACCACCAGTTGAGATATTAAAAGGTTGCCCTGTCAACAAATCCAACGGGTCGCCGCCGTAAGCCTCGTCAAGAGGGTCGCCACCTGCTGCGCCTCCAAGGTTCTTAGCCTTATTCCACCATTTCTTAGCCTCTTCGTAACCTTTCTTGAATGGCGCTGTAATAGCGTTAACAACTCCTGATAGTGCGCTTGACACACTACTTGCAGTACCGCTCAACACGTTCTTAACGCCACTTACAACGTCACCTGCTTTCTCTCTCGCTTTAGATACCCATTCGCCACCTGCGTTAGCCACGCTTGTAACAACACGTTTCAACTGGTTATAGGCTTTCCCAGGAAGACTGGTTAACTTGTTTATCACACCAGTCACAAGGCTTGTTATCTTGTTTTTTGCAGTTGTAACCATTTTAGTGAATTGATTTCTAACGTGTGTATATGCAAGTAACAACAAGACAAGCATCTTGGTAGGCAGAGTCCTTACATATGTTATCACGCCAGTAACGAATTGTTGTCCCGCAGTTACAGCTGAAGTGAACAAGTTTATGCCCCAGTTCACAATAGCCATACTGATTTGCAAGAGGGTATTGCCAATGAATGTCTTTATGAAAGTCCAGGCGTTAGTAAGTGCAGCGACTATGTCAATCTGAGATGAGCCTACATTCTTGAAAGCACCGATCAGGAATTGTACAACAGCAATTACTGCACGGATAGGGAGTGTCAACTGTTCCCATGCAAGTCCAATAGCCTCAATCAAGGCGCGTACTACATCAAATTCTCCGCTTCCACTACTGACTTCAAAGAAGCTCATAATCCAATTTATTACGCCACCTATCGCGGCGGATAAGACGTCCCACGCTTCAGACAATGCCTGGATAGTTGCTTGAACGTCGGGGTGGTTTATGAAGGCTGCCCAGAGCCTCTGTATTCCTGCCCATACAGCATTAAGCATTTCACCGACATTATCCCACCAGCCGAAAGCCTTACCGACTTCATAGATTGCAATGACAAGAGCTGCAAGAGCTATTACTACCAACATGATAGGGTTTGCGCTCATTATAGCATTCCATACTGCTTGAGCAGCGGCAGCTAATGTTATCTCACCATGTAATACTCCGACTATCACAGCATAGGCGCTTGTAGCTGCTGTTGACAGCCATTTTGTAGCAGCGGAAATCTTTTGCGCAGCAGTTTCGCGGATTGTAGCAAGGGTCAACGCATTTTCCTCTCCTTGCATAATTCCAAAGAATACGGCAGTACCTTTAAGTAATGATTGTAACTCGCGTAAAGTAGCAAACATCGGAGTTATTGTGGGAGCTAAGGAAGCGAACGCGGAAACTACTGCTCCTGCTCCTACAGCGTATTTCATTAATTCTTTCGCGCCTTTGTCCAATGCTCCATCGCTGTCTGCATCTGCAAAAGCCATGAATTTATCCAATGCCATATCAATATATGGTAGGAAGTCATCTCCAAGGCTTCGTCCTGCAAGTTTCCAGAATTTTTGCAGACTTGTTAATTTTCCATAGGTGGTGTCCATCATGTCAGATACGTCACCACTTTGACTCAGGCACTTGGATAATGCTTGTGTATATCCGTCAATATCGTCTGCTGCTCCAGACCAACCTGCGTCTATAAGTTTGTCTTTGCTTATACCAAGGTTCTCTTTAAGCATTTCAAATTCGCCATTCAAACCTTTTCCTGCGGCTTCCATCAAACCTATCGCTTCGTTACCATCTTTACCCATCAATATGGCTCTCTGACCTATATCAAGTATGGTAGGTTCTATCGCTTTAAGCTGCTCGGTAGTCGCACCTGTACTTAGCTTTATAACAGACATTGCCTGGGACAATTGGTCTAATCCAACAAGGCTGTTGTTTGTCCCTGCGTCCATGATGTTCCAGAGACTGTTTGCATCGCTCTTAAATTGTTCTGCGCTTTGCCCTGCTCCCATGAGCGCATAGGAAAGGTTAAATATACGGTCACGGCTGATAGATGCTTCCAAAGTCATCTCTTTAATACTGTTGACTCCGATTACTCCCAAGGATTGTGTAATCATTCCACCTATGCCATCGAAGGCTTGTCCAAGGTTTTCAAGATGACTTTTTACGCCAGATACCGCGCTTTTCAAACGTCCGAAAGCGCTTGACCCTTTGTTTCCAGTTTCGTTAAGGCTATTATTCAGTTTGTCCACTTTAGAGTCCGTATCTGACACGCTTTGCTCCAATTCAGTCGCTTCGGCACTTGCCTCGTTGAATGGAATACTGCCGATTTGCGCTCCTGTTTGTATCAGGCGTTCGACTTCCTCTGTACTCATTCCCAGTTCGGAGGCTAATTGGTCTATACTTGAGCTGTCAATATTTGCTACTGCATCACGGAAGCCGCTCACGTTAGTTTCCATGGCTTGGAAGTCTGCATTGATTGAGTCGGTCATGCCGCCTACTTTGTTTGCGATGTCATCGACGCTTCCTTTTACGCTTTCAAAAACGGGACGGGCGTCATCGACTGCTTTTAAAATGATTTCTAAGGTTTCGCTCATACGTTCCTCCTAAATTTAACTCCGTTCGCTTCGCATAATGCTTTCAGGTTAGTTTCCATTTTCTGTGTGTGATTGATTTGTTCTACGCTCATTCTTGCAAGGAAAGTCTGCTGTAATAATGTAGCATCTTTCATATTACCAACTAATCGTAAACCATCACAATGTGATTGGTATAATATTTTCGCATCATTCGTCTTTGCGAAATTGCTTTATAAGAGTCAGATCCTCATCAGATAATTTGCTTATTTCTATCACTTTTTCAAAAATGAGTTCGGGAAGCCCTGCTCTCATATCCTTGATTTGGTCAGGTTTGAATTTCTCCTCTCCGACGCTAAGGCTGAGAGCTACGGCGGTGTACATGGCTTCTTGTTGCGCTTCTGTGAAATCACCAGTATTCACATTCACGTCATTTGCGTTGGTTTGTACTGTTTCACGTCTGCCGTTGCGCATTCCTATCTTGATTTCCAATGGTTTTTTTTCAATTACCTGTAATTTTGTCAATTCACCACTTGTCAATGGGCGTAAAGTTAATTCCGCTTCGATGCCATCATAGTCAATACAGACAGTTTGAGTGTCTTCTACTCCAAGTGTTAATTTTTTAAGCATTTCACTATTTGTTGTCATGTTATCATGATTTCCTTGTAAATTTTTTTAAAAAAAAAGCACCACCTCCATTAAATTAGGCAGAGGTGGTGTAATAGTTGAAGTTATATTAGTAAATTTGATTATTCTGTGAGCGCTTCCTGATTATTCACAAGTTGGACATACATATCAGTCACTACCTGAGTAGTGCCGTCCTCCAAGGTTACGCTGCCGCTTCCAAGACTATCAAGATTGATAGTTGTTTCAATAGCATCTACTCCAGAGATGTTGTATTCCACACGCAGAGTACATTTCGGGAATACAATCTTGCAAAGCAAATCACTATTCTCACAATGTGCAATATTAACTTCTAATGGTATTTGCAAGAGTTTGCAGCTTGACGGTTCTAAAGCGCCAACTTCTCCGTATTCCGCGTCCAATATGCTTCTCGCGGTATCACTTGTCAGGGTTGTAGTGATGCTTAAGCTGTTCTCACGTTTCCCTGCTTTCGCACGTATTTGTGGATACCTGCTGCCTAATCCGATTGTACTATCCACGTTATGGTTATTATTGCCTTCAAATGAGAATGCGGTGCTTACTCCGTCAAGAGCAGCATTATTCAGTTTCAAGCTAACGTCATAGAACATAATGAATATGTCTTCATTGGTTAATGCGTCAGGCTGTGTAAATGCCTCGTTGAGGGTTGCTTTTTCGGTCTTGTAAATCCAATCAGCACTCTCCTCCATGCTCTCATCAGACACTTCAAGTTTTAGCTTGTCGCAGAGCATACCATAAATATATTTTGTAAGTATGTCATATGCTGCGATAGCTCTGAAGGAGTGTAATTCTTTGCCTTCGCCTCCCCAGTATTCGTGAGTGTGGACGGTAGCGCCGCTTTCTCCTGCTGTGTATTTATAATTATCAAGATAACCAAGGAAGTACCAACTGAGTTGCTGAAGGTCTGCATCAGCACTTGTACTACCTGTAGGTTTCATTACTCCAACCCTTGCGCGTTTATTCATTCTGCTTGAGCCTGATTTTGTCACAGGCTCGTCATTCAATTTAAACTCGACGTTTTCTGCATTATTCCAGAAATGAGGGTCGAAATTTGAAGGCTCTACAGTAGTATCTCCATAGTTGGACTCTACTTCCAACCCAAATCCTCTATTCAATTTTATTCACCTTCTATTGCATTTTTCAGGCACATTTGCCAATTAATTATATGATTAACGTTCAGAATTACTCCTGTGACAGGGACTTTGTCGCTTTTGTTTGTCACATTCACATAACCCACAGGACTATACGTATTCAGAGTTATGCTCCTTATCATTCTTTGTCCAGGGATAAGCTCATTCTGTTGTGTCTGCCAATTACGTAATACTGAAAGGACAACCCTATTCGCAAGGTTCTGGCTTTCAAGGTTCGCATCTTCAAGGTCAGTATTATAGACTCCGCAGTCAAATTCAAAGGGAGTTTGTAATTCCATTGTGCCACCTATATTTGCGTTCTTTGTTACGCTTGTAGGGTGTTGTGTAATCCAGATTACAGGCTCTTCAACCTGTCCCTCGGTGTAGTATGTGTTTACGATAGTTTCCACATCATGTAATAAACCCTTCTCTGTAACTTCCGCATTTATAGAGCCTGTAATTATCTCATATATCTTCTCAAAGCCAGTTAATATGTTCACAGTCATTGTAACACCTCATAAACCGCCTTTTTGAAGTGGGTTTCCATTTCGCCCTCTACAGCGCTTATGCTGTCTTCTACGAAATGTTTTCCTTTCACGCTTTTTGCTTTCAAGACCATTCCTGTCTTATGATCAGGAATGTACTGGAAATGATTTCCTCTCCATTCTCCTGGAATAAATCTTCCAGGTTGCTGCCTGTGTCCATCATTAACCCATTTCGCATAAATAGCTGGAGAGCGTATATTCACTTCAGTCTCAGAACGGCTAAAGATAAACCAACCTTTCAATACTCCGTGGTCGACAGGGCTTCGGTTAACCAATTGGCTTAGCATGGACTTTGCAGCATTATTCATGGTCTTTGTCTTGACTTCGTCCCATTTATCCAACTTGGTCAGGATATTGTCTATCTCTGCTTCCACAGTCACCTTTACCATATTAGTCGCCTCCTGTTATGGTGTAGACGCCAATAGAATTTGGCTCGGTGCTACTGTCTTTTATGAAAGGTTTTAAATCGTTTTTCAAATCTTCTGTGAATATATCACTACTGACATTCTGTATTGTCCAATCATTAACCTTGATAATGGGACTATCGCGTTTCTGTATCGCAAGGGATACCATATTACTGACTAATCGCAGACAAACATTCTGTACCGCAGGTGTGATAGTGTCATCAGTATACGCTCGATTAGTATATGTGTTAATCAAACTTTCAGCTTGTGTAATCCATTTTTCAAGTAGGTTGTTTAATCCATCGGTATCTGTTTTTTCAAAATTCAGATGCTGCGGCTTCAAACCATGAAATTGTATTACATCACTTGTACTAATCCACGCCATCAATATCACCTTATGGCAATTCACCAGTTCTTAAATATTCATATAATAATTTTCTGTTTCTTTTAACCACTACAGGCAGCTCATCAAAGGGGAGTAATTCCTTCTTTTTTGCCTTTGTGGTTTTCTTTTTTGGTTTCTCATCAGCCATGCTTAAAATCCTCCATTAATAGGTTTTTTTTAGTCTTTGCCCTTAGGAGACTCTGATGTTGGCTGTGAGTCTTGAAGGTATTCCAGTATCTGGTCAACCTTTGCTTCCAATTCCTTCATTTTTTTCTTTTGACTCATAGACATGAATATCACCTATATTAAAAAAGAAAGAAAAAAGGGGATTTATAATAATGCTGCTGCTTCGGCAGGAGTAATGTCTGCGATTACACAAGCATCATTCCATTGCAGGGAAGCGTCGCATCTAATTCTGTAATAATACTCGGTTTCCTCATTCTCTGGTATTCTCTTAGGTTCTACGCTAAGGTCACGATAGACGCCGTACCATAAAAATTCAGGAACTGTGAGGATTGAAGGAACAGCACCGTAGAAAGTACGTCCATCTGCTGCGTCTAATACAGGAGCGTATTTCACAGGGATACCTTTGTATTGGAGTTCGGAGTCATTGAGGATAGAAGAGTCTCCTAATCCAGTTTCCCTATCCATCAGGTAATGTCTGTATGCCTCATGTACCTCGAAAGGCACGTAGTAGACAAGGTCTTTCTTGAGATTGGATTGTCTGTACGCGGTAGGCATTGCGTAGAGCATCTTATCGAACATTGCAGTTACGCCATCGGTTGCAATGTTGAAATCGTCTGTACTATCAATTTTTGTAGTAGCTGTTTTAATCCAACCATCAAAGCATTTGAAGAGAGGAGAAGCGTTCTGGGAGTCGGTGTCACCGAATACGCATACTGCTTCCAAGTCAGTTCCAACAGCCTCTCCCATCATAGTGAGAAGAGTAGACTCGAATTGCTCTCTTTCAATGTTGTCTTCCTTGTCATCGTCTAAGATGCTTGTTTTTGCTTTCATTTTTGTAGCGTTAAGCTCTGCTTTACCAAAGCCGATAGTTGCTTTGGTTAATTCGTCTTGAGTAGTTTCTCCATCGGCTTTGTAGCCTGATTGCAATACTCTTCCAACAATCTTAGTAGAGGAGACTACTTGGCTCATGCTATTCATTCTGCGTACACTTGCATCATTCAAAATAGTATTATTGATTGCAGCGGCTCTCATGAATTGATTGAATTGCTCTGGGTTGAGTAATGCACTTGCACCTGCCATATCGGTTCTCATGCTTTTAAAAACTTCGCGTTCTTGTTCGTTTACGATTTGTGCTAAAATTTGTTCATTGGTCATAAATATCATACCTCAAAATATAGGTTGGTTTATTTTTTACGTGTGCCATCAGGGTTTTTGCCCATGACTTCATAAAAAGACTGCCTGGATTTCATAGCAGCTTCAGTATTATCATGAATAGGTGCGGCTTTTGATTGTCCTTTTTCAGCCTTAACTTCCTCTTCAGCCTCAGCTTCCTCTTCCTCTTCCTCTTCAGGAGTTTCCTCTTCTGGCTCTTCCTCTGCTTCAGGTTCGGTGTCCTCTTCAGGAGCGTCCTCTGATTTCATGGCTTCCTGATCGACTGGTTTCAAGGCTTCAGCAAGAGTGGTCTTAAATTCGTCCTGCATGGATTTAAGGGCTTCTTGGAAATCAGATTGCAGACTCTCAATAGTTGCTTTCAATTCAGTAACTTCTCCTTTGAGCGCCATCACTTCTGCTTCCTCAGACATTCCCATAGCGGACAGGACTTTGCTTTTCAAACTTTTTACATCATTCATTTCGTCCATATTCTCACCATCAATGTTTAATTCGCAAAACCTTGACTCATGCAAACAAGGAGTATTCACAAGGCTAATGCTCAATACAACAGGGTCTTGTATATCCTTGATTAGACTATTCCCTGTACTGTTTAGGCTTTTACACGCTCTTGGTACGGGCTTGTCTGGTTCGGATTTCAACGCTTCCAGGTATTCGTCTGCTCTTGTGCGTGTGAATACACTTGCGCTGTATCCAGTATATCCGTCATTCTTTGCTATTTCGATAGCTGCGGGGTTTGTTATCTGGCTTGTTACAAGCCAAGTCCCTTGTGGATATGTCTTGGTAAGACCATTATTGAGCTTGAATTGTGTATCCTTGTTGAGTATGAATGATTTCACAGGTGTTCCAACCTTGTAATCTGCACCATGGACAGTCAAGCCGTGTTCGTGGTCTATGAAACCGTATTTTTCGTAGGTTTTTGCGAAATCTTGTATCTGTTCTCTGGTTAATGGCGGCTCTCCGTTCTGGTAGTCACAATCATGTGCGCCTGGTATCATAACAGGAGCTGTGATTAGGAGAGAGCCGTCCTCTTGTTGTTTGTATATTGTCATAGTAATCGTGATTGTAACAATGAAATGTTTTAATTTTTTTACCTTCTACATGGGTAGAAGGAAGTAACATTCACTATATACTCAAAGCAGTTTAAAAAAAAAGTAGGTGTGATTGTTAAGATAAAAAAAAGGGAAAAAAAGAGTAGATTTTTAGAAGAGACTAAGACCGTCCTCTTCATAGCTTGAGATCAGGTCTTCCTGTGTCTCCTTTTGAAGCCGCTCATACTCTTCAGGAGCATAATCCTCATTTTCCACAATTTCAGTATGGATTATTGGAATATCCATACTATCCAAGAGTGAAAAAAGGTAACTCTTTTTCTTATTCTGGGTTGAAAAACTATCTAACTCATTAGGAATATCCTTTAAGGAGTATGTTTCTAAATAGGCATAATTGCCTAACTGTTTTTGAGCTATCTCTGTGCATTCTTTATCATAGAAGTAGGTTGTTAGTACAAACCTGTCCTTTTGAATGTCCGTTATGTCTGTAGTTTGTATAAATGGATTAATCATTCGTAAATCCTCCAAATTATAAGTATGGGTCATATTTTCCTGTTTTTTCATATTTCTTGATTACTGTTTCAAAGTATTTGTAGGTGTTCGGGTAATTCTTTTTAAACCATTCAGGTTCTCTCACATATGCAGCGTAACTGTCTGCAAATGCTTCTACAAATTCATTACGGGTCTGGGTACGCTTATCCTCTGCGTATTTACTAATCCATATCTTATCAGAAGCTTGTGGATTAAGCTTTCTGTTTCTGCTATTCCCTTCTTTCTTATTACGTGTTGGAAGAGGTGTCTTTTTGATTTTGCCATCTCTACGCAATTTTAAGTCTTCGCGAACACTTAGTTGGAAATCGGGGTTTTCTGAAAATTGGTATACTCCCTGTTCGGTATTATGCGCTCCTTCATGCGCAAGAGTGGATTTAAACCGTATCCTATTCCCTGTGAAAGAGTATACTGTGCCTTTTGTATCTGAAAATCCTCCGACCAACATACCATCACGTGAGGTTACCATGTCTTGGCTGCTGATACAAATGGTTTTGTATGTGTCGCTTGAGAATGAAGGTTGCTCATCAATTGTAGTTAATACAAAATCAAGACTCAAACCAGAGCTACGTATCTCTTCGCTAACAAGGATATTCACTTCCCTGTCTGCGAAATGATATGATGTGCAAGGTTCGTCCTTTATGGAGTAGCCCATATGCCTGTACCGTTGAGTGTTGTTAGTTATTTTTTCTGCATGAATGTTTACATTACTTATTCTGTCTTCCAATTGTTTTAACCTTTCCTCAAAGCGTCCGTGTTTATTAGTTGCCCATTTATCAGGGTCATTCTGCTTAATATCACGTAAGGTGTCTAACTCTTTCTGTTCCGCCTTAGTCAAACGGTTAATATCTTGTTTTTTAACATATTGTTTCCTAATTTCGATAGCGCGTTCTGGATTGATTTCCTCAAATGCTCTCATCAATCCTTTTTCTTGCTCAGTAACGCGTCTGAGGTGGTATATTTCCGCTTCGACATTGCTTATGTATGCGTCCTCACATTCTTTGATGAGTTCGGCTTTTTCAGTTTCAGAGCGTGAGAGTTTTATATCTCCCAGTTGTGTGTTTTTATATGCTAACTCAAGGTCTGTTAGGTTGTCATGTTTCGGGATATGTGTGAGCCTGTCATAATCATTCATGCTTGATTTTGCATAGTATTTTTCAGGGATTGGTTTGATTTCGGTTTTCGCGGTTAACTCATCAAGGCGTGATTTAGGTTCTGGTTTAGGCTCAATTTTCTGTTTAGGTTTAACGGGTTCTGCTGCTTTCGGTTTAACAGGTTCTGCAACCTTAGGTTTAACAGGTTCTGGTTTAGGTTCTGGTTTAGGTTTAGGTTTAGGTTCTGCAACCTTAGGCTCTGAAGGTTTACCCTTATGCAATACTCCTCTGTGCAGGATTGCCATTGATTTCGGAGTTAAGCGTGGTGTCATCTCAAACACGTGTTCAAAAATCTCAATAAAATCTTCGATTTCAAGCTCATCTAAGCCTTGACCTTTGTTAAGTTTTTTCACATACGCTCCCATCTCTCCAAGAAGCCTTGCCCTATCAAGGAACACGCTCTCTTCATAAGTCAATTCGCCCTGTTTGTTACGGATACGCTCTAATTCCGCTCTCTCACTTGGAGTTAAATCGAAACTATTAGGGTCTGTAAGGTAAACAGAAGGATTATCCGACCATACTGGTTCTTGAGGTTTCGGAGTCTTACCTTCAAGGTCGGCAATAGCTTTCTTAATTAGCGCATCATAATCTGGCGCTTCAATACTAATCAGATCCTCAACCCTGAATTGTGCCATTCCTGGAGGCGCAGCCTTGCCAGGAGGCATGACGAAGGGTGCGTGACTGCAACGGCAGTTAATCCATTCAACAAGCCGTCCATTTGTATCTCCAGGGTATTCTAAGCCGTTGCTGTATTTTCCTCCGAATTTGATAATCTCACCATTCAGGATAATATGGTTTGCCTTGTCCTTTGGTCTGCTTCCACGTGTACGTCCGTCATTTACGCTGCTCCATTGAGTGTATTCTACTCCCATTTCCTCATAGGTTTGCATTATGCTGTTCTGGTGGGCGTTATGTATCTCTGTACGTGCTATCCTTCGGGCTTCCCAGTCGGCTATCTGGTCGAAACGTTTCATTATGTCGCGACTTACAGAGTCTATTCCTTTCCCGCCACGGTATCCATCGCTTATTATCTTATTAATGTCTTTGTCAATGCGTTGCATTGTTTTTTCACTTGCTTGGAAAGTGTGATTGAGCAGTTTGTCCTCTGCGTATTTGCTTGTCCCGAACAGTTCGTCTTTTTCAAGAATGCCTTTGATAGGGATTGTGTTCGCTTCTTTGAATGCGGCTCTGTTCTTGTTTGCTAATTTGACAAGTCTTTTAGCTTCTGCACGTCCAAGGCTTCTTTCACGTTTGATATGTTTTTCAAGGATTTCCATATATTCCCTGTGTGCAGCGTGAATGGGAGCGCAGACCATGTCGATTTGTCCCTGGCGCATCTGGTAATCTGTCCAATACTCTTCTAAACTATCCAAGACTTCCTTTTTGACGCGTTGGAATAGTTTGCTTAATGCCTGTTCAAGCCGTTTTTCATTAGTCAAGCTCTTCGCTTGTGTCAACCTTGCCTTGAATACCATCTGCTTGGCTTGTTCTTTGGTTATCCTCATAATCCGCCTCTGCTGTATCTCCTAAGCTGTTGAGTATGCTTTCCACTTCAAGGTATGGGTTGTCTTCTGTATCATTCCACACCTTCTCAAGCGGCACATTATTCAAGTATCTTGCATTCAGGTAGTAATCGTCTTCGTCTTCAATTGTTAGTCCGAATTTATTTCCGAAATTGTCAATCAGTTCTTTGATTGTCATAGCGCCTCTTTGGAATAGGAAATCAGCTAATGCAATATCTTCTTTGTAATCTATTGGCGCTACGTCCACTATGTTAAATTTCCAAGTTGTGACTCCTATCTCTTCCGCGATTTGATTGATCAGGGCTTCGCATTCCTTCTTGATTGGCGCGATTGTGCCGTATTTGTAGCTATCCATTGTGGATTTTGAGTTGCTGCCGTTTAGGTTGCCAGAGTCGAATATTCCAAGACGGCTTGGGTCGACGTGGTGGGCATGAAGCACCTCATCACGTGTATCTTTGCGGTACATTCTGAAATGTCCCTCTTCAGTCTGCACACTTAATGGAGTTATCTTCAAGTCAACATTACCTTCCTCTCCTTCAGAAGGGATTGTGATACAGATAGCGGAGTGTGGGTTCTTTATAACTTCCTTGATTTGTTGACCAATTTTGTAACGGAGAGTCTGTGTGACATCATACTCAGGGTCATCAGGCTCTATATCATAATCCGCGAAGTCGCCTGTGACTGTGATTGCAAATTTAGGCATTCCATAATTCTCAAAGAAGCTGTTATTATACTTGACCGCTCCAATATCTCCCTTGATGCTGCCAAGACAGGATACAATCGGTGGTCTGCCATAATAATCGGTCGCGGGAGCATACTCCATACTCCAAAGCAACTCATTAGCCTTGTTTTCAGGCTCAAGACTATTATACGGTTTCCATTCACCAGTATTTGAGTCTACATCACAGAGTACGCCATTCTCATCATAATTTTTGCCATAGAGGACAAACCATACCCTTTTGCCATCAGGTGTGGTGTAGAGTACACGCTTCAAATCTGTATGGCGTCTCAATGCTTGAGCTGGGATATGTTTTAGTCGGATAATATCTGATTTGCTTGTGCTTTCACGTATCACTTCCAATGCACCATAGCCGATTGCTCTGCGGTCATAGACAAGGCGTTGCAAGTGTGTATTGATAGAAGGCTTACTTTCGTCAAGTATCTTTACCAAGCGTTCTTTTTCACTTTCGATAGGCTCTACATTTTCAATGGGTTTGAGGGTATAATCTATCCCACTTGCATCTATACTCACTACGTCCACACAGGCAGCGTGATAAGTATACAAATCAAGTAACTGTACAAGGTCATATGGATTGTATTTTGGATTGAGTACGGATTTTCCGTGTTCTAATGAGTCGCTTATTGTCTGTTTGCTTCCATCAGGTTCTACTTTGCTTTTGAGTGCGTGTTTTTCAAGTTCTAATCGGTCGACAACGTGGTACGTATTATCATTGTCCATGGTTACTATGAAGCTGTCACTATGTTTTTTTGTCATATTTTGGTATCCTCCTATAAATTATGCTCTGATGCGTTTACGTGGTCTTAGCCAGTATCTTGCAGACCCTGTTGCTGTGTCGACTTTATCGTCTACACCGCCTTCCTTTCCTGTGAATGCTACAAGTTGGTCTATTAGGTCGATATTCCAGGGCGCTTTGACGAAATAGCAATGTCCGTCCTCTGCAATGGCTTCCAAGTCGAAGCTTCTGACATTCTTTTTCAATCTGACTTTGTCTGCTCTGATATGGAATTTCCTCAAGTCAGTTTCTGCTCTGAAACGGCTTATTAATAATTTGCTTCCACTTCCAGGCTCTTGCTCAATCATTATCTTAACATTTCTGCCATCACGGTGTGCTGTCCTTTTGAAGTTGTGCAATACATCATTAGATGACCAGTAGCCGCTCACAAGGTCTATGAAGTATAGGTTTTCACCATCGTAGCCTGTGAGTAATCCGCTTGTTTCGTCACCATCTTTCCCACTTGCAGCGAAGTCCCAGTACCTGAGCATTGGCAAATCAGTAGGCAAATCCTCTTTCCTGATCTGGTTGTATATCTTGTGATTGGTTTCGTTCATAAACCATTCACGCTTGAAGATGTTACCATCACGCTCTATAGGTTGCCCTTGGTAGATTGCGTTGAATAGGTAGCTGCCCATACTCTTTTTTTCAGCCATAAGCCAATCATAATCTCTCTGGGATTGCCAGAGGACATCTCCTATTTGTCTGCCTAATAAGTCATCAGGACTGTCGCAGATAGCAGGGATATTGACATCAATCCATACGTTAGGGTCTATACTTCCACCACTTCGGAGTATTGCCAATCCTTCCTTTGCAGGGATTGTGGGTTCGGTCTCACGGATTATACCATGTAAGTCTTTCAAGTGCAATCTTTGAGCAATAACCAACATGATAGGTGGCAAACCATTACTACGCTTCTCCAACCTTGTCTTTGCAGTAGCATTAAACCAGTCTGCTAATTTCTGCTGTTTCACCTTACTTTCCGCATCGGCTATATTCTTGATAGGGTCGTCCACGATAAAGAGTCCTGCACCGAAACCAAGGATAGAACCTCCTGCTCCCACAGCTAACATTTGTCCCTTGTATGGGTGGTTTAGCTTGAATTTATTCTTTGCCTTTGAGTCTGTGGATAGTTGGACGTGGTAAGGGCTTAAGTTTCCGTAATAATTGATAACGTCTTTGACTTGTCCTCCAAATTCACTTGCTAATCCTTGTGAATAGGCTGTTAGTATGATTTTGTCATTAGGGAAGTGTGATAGGAAATATGAAGCGAAATTCTTACTAATCAAGGTGGATTTGCCGTGCCTACTTGGTACACCCAGTAATATCTTACTTACTCTCCCTTGGAGCGCGTACTGTAATAATTCTATGATTAAGACATCGAAGTCTCTTGGCTGCCAGTACCCATTGTTAATGTAAATGCTCCATCTACCAATACCCATTACTCCATGATTGGTTGTGCTTATGTCTTCGGCAGTAATCATTCTTTCTTATCCTCAATCAAATGCTTTAATATGTCCAATTCCTTATTCATAAATTCAGGGCTTGTCACATCTACTTCGCCGTTCAGGGTAGCATCAGCCTTGAGGTTAGCTTCCATTTCCTGCTTCTCAGCTACAACGTAGGTTTCAGGGTCTTTCACTTGTAATAGGTATTGATGTGCTAACCAACTGGTGCTGTCAGAGATTTCCTTCAAATGTACCCTTTCATACTTGGCACTTGCTTTCAACCAATTTATATAAAATTCTCTTTTTTTACCCTTCTTTGCTTTTTTACCTGCTTCAATCCACCTGTAGAGTGTGGCGCGGTCTATCCCTACCAGATCCGCACAGGATTTCTGTGTCAAACCTTCCTCTCTGAGTTCGCATAGTTCTTTGCAAATCTGTTCATTAAATTTCATATTAATATTCCTCCCAGTACGTTTTTGCAATCTTTTAGGTTAATATTGTGTTGCATTTAGAATTTGAACCTGAATAGTATGTCAAGGATTGGTATTAGTGCGATTACGAGCATTATTAGTTTGTATGTTGTGTTTTGACTGGTTTCTAATGCTGTTAGGCGTTGGTTTATTGTGTTGTCATCGTTTATGCTTTTGAGCATTAGGTTTTGTACTTCGTCTGTGAGCTTGTCTATTTTCTCTTCGATTGTGTCGAGTCTTTTGTCTTTGTAGTCTGCTCTTGCGTCGAGTTCTGCGATTTTGCGTGATTGGTCTTGGATTTGTTCGTCGCGTATGCAGATGTATTCGGGGTTTTTTGTTGTCATGGTTATCAGAGTATTGTTGTGTTTAGTATTAGTCCACATTGTGTGCAGAATGTTATGTTGTGGTGTTTGTCATGTAGGATTTCCTGGTTTTGGCATTCTGGACAGGTCATGTTTTTGTGTTTGTAGTTTTTGTAGGGATTTTTGTTTTTTGTCATTTTTT
>ODAI013895639.1_pt1 | contig 16611 bp, 13 predicted proteins | sample 1539321 | NCBI WGS metagenome assembly ODAI01 (sample SAMN02144231, study PRJEB22623) | gut metagenome | biome: sheep rumen | host: Ovis aries | place: New Zealand | reverse complement strand
TGTCACGGTAAATGACCCTGTAAACGGAAATGACCCTGTAAATGTCACGGTAAATGACCCTGTAAACGGAAATGACCCTGTAAATGTCACGGTAAATGACCCTGTAAATGTCACGGTAAATGACCCTGTAAATGTCACGGTAAATGACCCTGTAAATGAAAATGTCACGATAAAACGACAACTATTGGCATTAATCAGCAATAATCCTTATGGTACTTATAGCGATTACGCTCAATTATTGGACAAATCACAATCAACAGTAAAAAGAATGTTGAAACAAATGAAAAACAAAGAACTAATCCGTCGCGTTGGTGCCGACAAAAACGGTCACTGGGAAATTATTAATAATCAACCAAATAACTAACCTATGCCCACCAACAAGAACGCCCTCGCCCGCATCGCCTTCCTCGACACCCTTCTCGCAGACCGTCATCATTATTACAATCTTGATGACCTGACGGAGAAGTGCAACGAGCGGCTTGAAGAAATTGGTGTATCAACCGTTACGCGGCGTTGCATAGAGAAGGACATCGATTTTATCGAGGGAGCATCTTTTGGCGGTAACATCGACAAGGGTACAATTAACGGCAAATATTGTCTTCGATACGCCGACCCGTCGTTTTCTATCTTTACCAAAAAACTCTCCGACGATGAGAAAAACCTTTTGCAGGAGATTCTCAGCACTATCGGGCAGTTTGAGGGGTTGGATGATTTTGAGTGGATTGACGATTTGAAACAACGTCTCGACGTTGAGGAACGCCCCAAAATAATTTCGTTTAGCAACAATCCGTTTTTGAAAAATAGCAACCTTTTGGGACTGATTTTCAATTACATATCGCACAAAAATGTTGTGAAAGTTTGCTATTCGGCGTTTGTGAAGGCGAAGGCGGGCATTGAGTTTCATCCATACCTTTTGAAACAATACAACAACCGTTGGTATCTCATCGGCGCGGCAGACAGCGACGGCAAAATCCTCACACTCGCATTAGACCGCATTACAAACATCGAACCCGTTGCAAATAAGGAGTTTATAAAGCCTGACGAGGATTTTGCGGAACGATTCGACGATATTGTTGGAGTTACGATTATTGATGGCAAACCATTGGAACACATTGTGTTTTGGGTTTCGGATGTTTCAAAAGATTACGTGGAATCCAAACCAATTCACGGTTCGCAAAAGTCGATTAACAACGATGAAGATTTGCGCCGTCAATATCCAAAACTCGTTGGTGGAAGGTTTTTCTCCATTGATTGTATTCCTAACTACGAATTAATCAGAGAGTTGACATCGTTTGGCAGGGAGTTGATGGTATTGAAGCCGAAAGATGTTAGGGCGAAAGTTTTGGAATGGTTCAGCAAGGCGGCGGAGAGATATTTGGAGTGTCAATAAAAAAATCAGCAACAAATTCCACAAAAAATTTGGTATTCTCCACAAGTTGCATTATAATTGCACTAAATATCAAAAATTATGGCACTCATCAAGACTCTCAACGGCAATACGCCGCAATTTGGAAAAAACATTTGGCTCGCCGACAATTGCACAGTAATCGGCGACGTCATTATGGGCGACGACTGCAACGTATGGTTCAACGCCGTGATACGCGGCGACGTACACAGCATCCGCATCGGCAACCGCGTCAACATTCAAGACAACGCCTGCCTGCACGCCACCTACAAGACATCGCCGCTCAATATCGGCAACAACGTCTCTATCGCGCACAACGCCGTGGTGCACGGCTGCACAATCAAGGACAACGTGCTTATCGGAATGGGCGCGATTGTGATGGACAATGCCATCATCGAAAACAACTGCATCGTGGCGGCGGGCGCTGTGGTAACGCAAGGCACAAAGACCGAGCCGGGCGGAGTGTATGCCGGATGCCCCGCAAAACGCATCAAGGACGTGGACGAAAAACTCCAAAACGGCCTCATCAACCGCATCGTCGATAATTACGCTATGTACGCCGATTGGTACAGATAATTTTATGGAAGTCAACTAAATACAATTGCAATGGGCAAGGCGGAAAAAGAAATCAAGGTATTCGACTGGGGAAAAATCATCAGGAGTTTCCTCTGGGACTTCATATTGTTGACGGTGTTGATATTCAACCTGTTGATACTGTGCTGGGACTGGATATTTGCGATACCGGCAGTAACTGAATTTTTCAGAACCTCCACGCCAAATTTCTATGATTTTTATAACCCGCTGCACGTCAACATTCAGACTATCGACCTGATTTTCATTGCGATATACGTTCTCGACATCATCGTTGGATGGTGCATTTCGGTATTCAAGAAGAAAGAACGCATTTTCAAATATCCGCTTTCCCATTGGTACGACATTTTGGGCTGCATACCGGCAGGCTCACTGTTGTTCCTGAGGTTGTTGAGGGTGGTTTCGATTTTCATCCGACTGTCCAAAAAGAAGTTGGTGAACCTCAGCAAGATAACCATTTTCAGGAAGTTAATCAAGATTTACAACATCATCCTCGAAGAGATAGCCGACCGCGTGGTGCTCAATATCCTCAGCGGCATCAAGACCAACGTGCGCTCCGGTATGCCGGTCTCCAAAGACATCATCGAAAAAATCATCATTCCACACAAAGACCGCATCACATCGTTGATACTCAGCAAGGTGCGCGACATCGCAAAACGCGAATACGACGCCCACAAAACCGAACTCGCCGATTATATCAAATCCAACAGCCGCCGCGCCGTGGAGGGCAACAAGGAACTCGCCCGACTGAAACTTATCCCAGTCGTCGGCAACCAAATTACTGAAACTATCTCCAAATCAGTTTCGCAGACTGTGGTTTCGGTTGTTGACAACATCGCAACCGACATCCTCTCCGACGACGGTCAGGAAAAGGTGAAGGCACTCTCCACCGAAGTTACAGATTTTGCATTTGAAGACCTCGAAAAACAATTGTCGCCTATCGTAACGGACATTGTTGTGGAATCCATCGCCCTCATAGCTCGTGCCGCCGGCGTCCGTCAATGGAAACTCAACGAAATGCGCGAGCGCATCGCCATCGCCAAAGCCGCCGCAAATCCCGACAAGGAACTCATCGAACGCCTTGAAAACGATTATCAAACTCTATTTTTAAACGAATTTCAGAAAAATTTGGGAGAAGAATAAAGAATTGACAATTGACAATTAACAACTTTAAACTTTCAATTTTCAATTTACAATTTACAATTTACAATTTTCAATTTACCTTCTTAGCCAACTGTAAAGTTTGCCCAACAGACTTTCTTGGACGGTCTCGCTACCATAATCGGCTATGGAAAATCTTTCACGGAGTTTGTCGGTGAGTTGTGTAGGGGTAACGTCTTGACATATAGCACCATACTCACAATAAGAAATTTCACCGCGCTCCTCCGAAACCACAACTACAAGGCAATCGGAAACCTCGCTCATGCCTATCGCACTGCGGTGACGCGTGCCGATATTTTGCGGCACGTCGGGATTGTCGGTAAGGGGCAAGATGCATTTTGCGGCAACAATTCTGCCCTTTGAAATGATGACTGCGCCATCGTGCAACGGCGAATTTTTGAAAAACAGCGAACCCAACAACCGCGCCGTGATAGCGCAGTCGAGGTGTTCGCCGGTACTGATGATGTTGTCGATATTTGAATGGCTCGGCAATACGATGAGCGCGCCGGTATTGTCCTTTGCAAACTCGGTGCAAGCCTTCACGATTTCGGGGATGTTGAGATTGTCGGGAGATTCCTTGATGACATTGCGAAAAATCCTCTCCACCGAAAAAAACTTGGAGATGCTCGTCTTGTCGCCCACTTCGAGAAGGAATTTCCTGATTTCCTGCTGAAATACGATGACCAACGCCAACAATCCTACACTCGATATTTTGTTCATGATGGTACTGAGCAGGCTCATATCCAACAGCCTTACTATCAAGTACATCACGTATATCATAAATATCGCGATGAGTATGTTGACAGCCTTGGTGCCATGCAACTTGGTATATACGATATACATCAAGTAGGCACTCAACAATATGTCAATCAGGTCTATAAACCCAAAATCAAGAATACCCACTATTTAAACTTAAAATCCCTGTAATTCCACTTGTCAATCACGGTGCCCTTCTCGAGTTTTACAATGCCGGGGTTGGCGCGGACGATGGTTTTGAGGGTGATGTCGTCGGTCTGCACGAAGGGAAACTGCACATCAAATTCGCCCTTTACATTGTTGACCACGTCCCAATTGCTGCTCGTCATACCGATGATGGCATAATCATTCTTTTGGGCGTAATCCTGCAACTTGCGGAGCATCTGCAAGCCCTCGACCTCGCTCTTTTCGAGTTTGTGCATTACGACGAGGAGCACGGGCTTAGAATAATTGAGCACCTGTTCGGTGTAGTCGATGCCCGAAGTGTCGGTCATTGTGAAATCGTGTACCGGCGGCACGTAGCCCTGCTTGATGAGCACCGACTTGGTATCTTGCCATACCCAGGTGCTGTCGTTCCAGGGATAATCGTCAGATTCAAACTCCTTGACCTCGCCGGTAATGCTGTTTTTATAAATGAGTTGCGTCTTGTATTCGTCGCGTGGAGCGTCCGGCGGATATTCCATAAGTGCGGCGATGTTGTTGCCAATTTTGTAAGGACGGAAGTCGAGGATTGGCAGGTGGCGTATCATAATGTGCTGGAATATAAGCGCGATGCAGAATGTGGACGCCGCAATGGCAATCTCCACATTGTCCGAAAGCGGATTGTTCATCTGTTTGCGCTTGATTATCAAGAATATAACCAACGCCATCAGGACAACGTTTTTGAAAAATGTAGTCCAATTGTCGAGGACGAGCGCATCGCCAAAACATCCGCAGTCGTGTACGGGATTTTTGATGGCGATGTAGAGCGTAAGCGGCGTAAATACAATCTCAAACATGAACGCCAACCACACAGCCCAACGCGGTTTGAGGTTGAATACCAGCATGATGCCCGTCGTAAATTCCAACGCTGCGAGCAAAAAAGCCAGCGGCAACGACCACTCAGCCATATAAGGCATATTGAACGCCAGATTGAAATAATCCGTAAACTTGTAGCACGAGCCAAGCGGGTCAACCGCCTTCACAAAGCCCGAAAATACAAACACCGCACCTACCAAGATGCGAGCCAAGAAGATTAAGAGTTTCATTTTCTATTATTTAGTTTTTTCGTTTATTCATTATTAGTTTCTGACAATTTGATGAGGTTGAACACGGCATAGTTGATGATGTCGTAATATCCCGCGTCGATGCCCTCGGAGACCGTGGTCTTGCCGTTGTGGTCCTCGATTTGCTTGATGCGGTATATTTTCATCAATATCAGGTCTGTAATGCTCGATACGCGCATCGACCGCCACGCCTCGCCGTAGTCGTGATTTTTTCTGAGCATAAGCTCTTTGGCAAGGTTGGCGTACTTGTCGTAAAACTGCTCTGCGGTGGCGACGTCGAAATCCGCCGTGTCCGCAAACCCTTTTTCCAACTGTATCAAGCCCATTATCGCATAATTGACCATGCCGATGAACTCCGGCTCCTCGCCCTCGTCCACCATCTTTACGCCGCTGGTCTGGATGCTTCGGACGCGGTTTGCCTTGATGAAAATCTGGTCGGTGATGGACGCCGGACGCATTATCCTCCAAGAAGTTCCATAATCGGACGCCTTCTTCAAGAACAATTCCTTGCACCTCGCTATCTGCTGTTCAAACTGCTTTTCTGTATTCATTTTTCATTTGCTATTTTTCAAAGTGCAATATTAAAAAAATTTTTAGTAATTGACAACAAAAGCACCGTTAAAATAAAAAAAAACAGACAATCTTTATAAAAAGACTGCCTGTTTTAATTATTATGGAAATGAATTATGAATCCTTAGAACGAGAACTGACCTCTTACCTGAAGGACATTGTACGTCTTATGATTGTACTCACCAATATGCTCATGAGCAAAACCATAATTCAACTTCACATTGAAATGCTTGCTGAAGAAATAGTTGAAACCAAACGTCACATCATGCTGATGTCCGCCATCGTGAAGGTCGAGGTAGTCGTAACGGGCGAGGATTTCGAGGTTCTTGGGCGATGCGTTCTGGCAGAGACCTGTAACCTTGTTGTAGTTTTGCTGCTCGCCAATGAGCAAATAAGAACATTGCGCAAGGAAACCACCCATATGGTAACGGTCACCTTTGGCATCATCCACTCCTACACCCTGGAAGTGTGACTCAAGCAGGAATTTCTGTTGTATGAAAATCAATTCTGCCTCATAGGTAGAATAATGGTCTGCATCCTGCAAAACTGCGGCATTGCCTATGACTTCAGGATTCTTTCCAGAGAATGTTTTAGGAATGGAACCCGTTATTTTGGGACGCCTGTTCTTGACATCCCCCCCCTTATATTCACTATTGGTGTACATTGCGGCGACACCAAAATGAAGCACCGTGCTCTCGTTAATAATCGGGCGGTAGATAGCTTTTGCAGCAAGGTCAAGACCTGCATCAAACTGAACCGCATTGCTACCATTGTCAATATCACCATTGGAAAATACACCGCCAGTGAAATTAAACGGATCCGTTGTGAGCAAGTATGCAACACCAATCTTACGAGCAGGCGTGAACGAATCGTCAATGGTCGAATTGCTGATGAACTTGTACGCCAGTCCCAACGGCTTCAGACCGAAAGGCATAAAGAAATTGCCCGCCTGAATGTGGTGTGCCTTGCTGAAATTGTACTTGACGAAAACATCACGGAAAGAAATCTTCGACTGGTCGAAACAGATTTCAATCTTGTAGTCCCACTTCTCGTTGAACTTGCCCGAAACACCAAGGCGGGTGTCATTGACAGCGATACCATTGTCGGGATGTTCGGTATCAATACGATTGAAGTACGTACCGGCATCGATGTTGGTACGGCCGATGAGTTTCAGAGAAAACTGGTCGTTCTCTGGAACAATCGTAATCTGCGCTTGCGACTGTGATGCAGCCAACGCCGCAAAAGCCGTCGCCAACAGAGTTTTCTTTAATAGTTTCATTTTGTTATTTTGTTTTAATTTAACTTATTTTTACGCCGCAAAATTAACAAAGATTATCCAATTATAACAAAAAAAATGCCCAAAAGTGATTTATTGCAATTTTAAATGTCGTCGCCGCCAAAATCATCCCGCAAGTCCGTAATCTTGGGCAACGTAAAAAACAGCACCACCCACAGCACAAACGACGCCAAAAACATCCAAACCGCCGGACACAGCACCATTGCAACGCTATTGGCATTGATGCCCATCACAAGGGCGATGTACTGCCGCGTCTTGGCGTTGCAATATGCTTCCTGCGGGGTTTCGATTGCCGAATCAAAATGCTTGACCGCACGTCGATACGACACCTTATAATATATTAGTACTGCCACGTCAACAATCCCAACCCAATGCATAAATGACAAATGCACCAGTCCGTCGGTAATTAGAAACGCGATGGCACATGCCCCCAACATCACCGCAAGGCTTTTGGTGAGTAGTTGTTTTTGCTTTTCACATAGCATCAACAGAGGGTTACGGTCGGGCTGCTCACCGTCAGATGTCATTAGGTCGGGATGTTCATCGTCAAGTGTCATTTACAAGCGATTTTGTAAGTTTTGCCGGGCACCACGTCCATCGTAATCTTGCCGTCGCTCACTTTCGCATTTTTGGCGTTGGCCTTGGCAGTCGTGCAACCTTGCGGCAATTGTCGGCTTATTGTGATAGGTTCGTCGAATTTGGTAAGCGGCGATTGAGCCTTGCAACCTACAATGACAGTGATTTTGTTGCCTTTTTTCATTTCTCTGATTGTCAATGCGTTGCGCTCTATGATGTATTTGGAAATCTGCGCAAAAGTGGCTACCCAAAATTTGTCGGGATTCTTGGTGACGTATGCCAAATGTTTTTCCAATTCTGACGATTCTATGGGCGAATATCCGCCGTCGTCGTCGATGCCGTGAATGAGGAATGTGCACCAACCCTTTTGCGATACGCCGTCGTCCACCCACTTATTGAACTCCTCAGCCTTATTGACATCGCTCTCCAAGCCCACGCCTACCGACGAAATGTCAAACATATCGGCGGGCGTATGCGGCTCGATGTGTTTGCTGCAACAACGCGCCGAGATGTAATATTTGGACGAAATTTCCTTGTGTCCCGACGCGCAATACGGATACACAAGCGTAACGCACTCGCTGCCAGTGTATTGCTTGATGATGCGCTGAGATTCGCGACATTCCATCTCAAACTCTTCCGGGCTGAGCATAGACATATTTTTGTGATGGACGGTGTGGGATGTTACCTCGTGTCCATTTTTGAGGACAGCCTTCAATAGAGGCCATTCGTTGGGCTTCACCCACGTTGTTACAACATTGAGAGAAACCTTGACTCCGTACTTGTCGAAAAGCGGCACGGCTACGGGCAACTGTTTGGACGTCAAATCGTCCAAAGAATACGTAACGGCACTTTGGCTAAACCCATGCCACGGTGCAACACTGTATTCCGACGGTATTTGCGCTGCGACAGTGGCGGCTGTCATTATTGCGGCGGCGAGAAGGGAAATGTGTTTTTTCATTGGATATAAAATTATGGATGGGAAATCGTATGTTTTTATTCAATATCAATACCAATATCAATGTCAATGTAGAGACGCACGGCCGTGCGTCTCTACGACAACGACATTGATATAAAATTGATATAAAAATTGTTGCCAATTATTTTGCCGGGGTTTCGGCAGCCGGGGCGTCGGTTGCGGGGGTTGCCGGTGCCTCGGTATTGGGCTTGTCTCTAAAATCGAGCACCTTGATAGGCTCGATGCCAAACCTCTCCAACTTGCCTGTGCAGTACATCACAAAGCCGATGATGCCAACAAACAGAAGAATCCACAAAGCCTTCTTCCACCACGGATATTTCTTGTCGGCGAGCGGGTCGCGACCCTTCACAAACGGGAACTTGGCGAGGTGAGTGAGAGTTGCGCCAAAGGTGATGTTGACGAAAGCATGAGCATTGACAGCCCAGCCGTTGGCGTTGAGCACGGGCGCGAGGTTGCGGCGGCGGAGTTTCATATACGCCAAGAGCATCGACGGTCCAGAAATCAGGAGTATTACAGCCAACAATGCGAGAATCATGCCCCACCACGGCAGACTCAAGAAACCACTTACAACAGAAACGATTGCTGCGCCGATAAATCCTAACGCCATGCCGATTGCCGCAAATATGCCGCAATACTTGGCGATGTCGAAGGGCTGTTTTTGAGGCGGTGCGGCGGGTGCGCCTTCGGCAGGTTTTTCGGTGAGCTTGGTGCCGGTTTCCGAAATTTTGGCAGTTGCATTGTCTGTCATTGCCTTGTCCTTGTCGGCAGCAAACTTTGAAACCTGGTCTTCAATGAATTTTGCAAACTTCTTGTACGGCGACCAGAACGCCTGACGGATTGAGATGGGATTTTCGATTACCTTGGTGACAGTAGCCTCGTAGTCGTTGCCGTCGCGGTCGTAGAACACGCCGTTTTTGCCGACAGTGATATTGTCAACGTCGCCGTCGGTGATTACAGCCGCTATCTGCAACTTCTTGCCGAGTTTCTTATTTTCACAGTCGCAATAAGCAATGAACATTGCGCTCTGAGCGGCGGAGGCGGTATGCTTGCCCATATCGGCAACACGGATGCAGAGGTCGCAACTGCGCTGGTCGATAAAGAGCGTGCCGGCCTGGAAGATAGCCTTGTCGCCAGTCTTGTACTGATAATAGAAATCGGTGAAAGTTACGTAGTTGCGCAGGAAGTTGAACATATCGCGGTACAAGTGGGCGAGTTTGTTGACTTCCTGAATGCTCTCGGCGTTGTCCTTCTCGGCGAGATCCTTATCCACGAGGGCGAGGAGGTCGTCCATTTTGCTATTGGCAATTGCATCGGTAAGATACGCAAAATCAACGCCTTCCACCTTTGCGCCCTTCTTGTCGGCGAGCCACTTGTCGTATGCGCCGAATTTGGAGGCGATGGTGTTCCATTCTGCCTCGGTAATAGACTGTTTGCCAGCAAAATCCACGTCCAATATCAACGACTTCAACGCCTTGAACTTGCCTTCCCAAGCCGGGTTGATGGCATCGTTGAGCGGAAGTTCTGCCTTTACGTTGATTTTTGTAAGCGGATAAGCCTCAATCTCGGCGATGGCTTCGGTGAGGTTTTTCTCCGAAATCTTGGCGAGGCTATCCTTGGAAATTTCGAGGGCTGATGTTGCGTCGGCGTCCATTGCGGCGAGTTTGCAACGGATGAAATAGTCCGCCACCTTGTCCTTGATGGCGTAATAAGCGTCGCGGGCTGCGGTGGTATTGTCGCCGTATGGAATGAGGTTAGAATCGTTGAGAGAGAGATTTTTCCAAGCGGTGAAGTCTGCCGCCTGCGTATAAAATTCCTCTATCAACTCCTTGGTAACACCATCTGCGCCGCTGCGGTCGGTAGCCTTGCCGATATTGGCGATGATGGTGGCGATTAGTTTTTTAAGTGATTCGTCGTCGGCAGAAGCCTCGGTGATGATGCCGTCGCCGTTGTACTTGGTGTCGGCAAAGATTTTCACGCTGTCGGCGGTCTCGGCAACAGCGAGTTCCTGCTTGTCGAGCTTGAGGTTGGCGAGTATCTGACGCGCCGAATTGAGGAGTTTTTTGCCCTCGTCGGTGTCTTCGCGGATGGCGGAGATGGGCAGCACGGCAGATTTTTCGGTGAGCGCGTCCATATTACGGAGCACCTTTTTGAGCCATTCGATAGCGGCGTTTACTTCGTTGACCTTGATATGACCGTCGCCGTCGGTATCGAGCATTTTGAGCGTCTCGGGGTCGATTTCAAGCCCTGTCGTGGGGCAGCTGAGCACCGTCCATTGCTTTTGGTCGAGCTCTGGCAAGTGAGCGATGTCGTCGCCAGTGTCGATGCTCACACGGGTTACACCGCCTATCTTGGTGTAACGCCACGGATAAGAAGATTTGGTATTTTCCATTTTTAATGTTTTTGATGATGATTATATGTCGCAAATTTACGAAAGTTTTTTTATAAAAAACTCACAAAAAAATAGTTTTTTCCAAAAAAAATTATCAACTTTGCGAAAACAAAAACCAACCAACTGCGACGTAAGCCGCATATAGAAATAATAATTAACATCCAAACAATAGCCAATAGATTAAGGTAGCAAATGCTGAGACGGTTGTGCATATTACTGTCATTAATAATCCTCGTCACTATCTATCCACTACATCTGCACGCGCAGAACGACGGACAGACACTCAACGGCGCGGACATACTCGACATGCCCGACAACGATAACAAATTCAGGACTCTCGACGAGTTTATACAATCGCAGACCAACCCCGACACACTGCTTTATTACACCGAGCATCAGGTGAAATTAGCCAAAAAACTCGACATTCCACTTTTCCGCACACGTGCGCTCATGAACAACGCACGCGCCTACGGACGTTTATACGACTACCAAAATGCAGTAACGACATACGAAAAGGCTCTCAAACTCGCAGAGCAAACCTGCAATATGAAAAATATGGCCAATTGCTACAACGAAATGGCTGTGCTGCTCACCCGCACCAACGATTACAACAGGGCGTCGGAGTGTTTCAACAATGCCCTGCACCTATTCATACAAATAGGCGACAAGCACATGATTACCGACGTGTACCGCAACCTTGGACGGCAGTGCCTCAACTTCCACCTGTACAAAAGCGCAAAATCGTACTTCGACAACGCATTTAAGCTCGATTCTGCGTTCAACAACATAAAATCGCTCGCCCTCGACTTCTACTGCGCCGGCAAGTCAGACTACCTTCAATTCCTCGACCTCGATTCGCTCATGCTACTCAAAACCGGCATCGCCAAAATGAAGATTTCGCTCTCACACTCCCAAAAGGCGGGCGACAAGAGGATGTTGCAAGGATGCTACGAACAATTGATGCTGATGTACGTAAGCTCTTACACCACCGACAACCCAGACCTATTGAAAATTGCAAAAGACTCCGCCCAATACTACTATAAACTCACCGACGCGACACGCAAGGAGCTCAACCCCGGCAAAGAGCATATCGTAATGGAAATCACCAAAGCCAACCTCCTCACGATGGACGGCAAATACGCCGAAGCCACCAAAATGCTCAAAAAACTCGAAGAAAAATTTGACACTTCGGGAACAGATTATGCACGTTACAGGGCTTTCCTATACAGATCTATGATATGGACTCTGCGCAAATCGGGCAACTACAAGGACGCCGTGATATATTCCGAAAAATTCAAGGTGGCGGAAGAAAGCACATACAACCGCGAATTTGCCGTAAGGTCTATCAAAGCGTCCGCCGAAGCCGAATACAGCGAAATCATCCGCAATCAGGAAGACAAGGAGCGCAAAGAGGAGGCGGCGCAACAAGAGCAAATCAAAGAACAACGTACAATCACCACAATCTTCGTTATATGCATACTGCTCGCCGCCGTACTTGCATTTGTGATATGGCAAAGCCTCAAACGCAAACGCCGCAACAACGAGCTGCTGGCGGCGCAGAAAGCCGAAATACTCCAAAAAAACGAAGAATTACAGACCCAAAACCGCAAAATAGAATCGCAGCGCGACGAAATCCTTGCGCAACGCGACGAGATAGAGGCGCAGAAAACACAGCTCGCCGACGCCAACTCACGCATCACAGCCTCCATACGATACGCACACCGCATACAGACCGCGTCCGTGCCATCGGAGGAGATGATGCACAAAATATTTGGCGAGTGCATGGTATATTGGAAACCATTGAACATCGTATCGGGCGACTTCTTCTGGGCGACACAGGCAGGACGCTACAAACTGCTCACCGCCGCCGACTGCACAGGACATGGCGTGCCAGGCGCATTCATGAGTATGCTCGGAGTATCCACCCTCAACGACATCGCCGCACAGAGGGACATCGAAGGCTCAGACATCACAGCAGCATCGATACTCGAAGAACTCCGCGAAAAGATAATAGCCGCTCTCCGTCAGTCGGGACCTCAGCGCGAGACAGAGGACGGCATCGACATGGCATTTTGCATCATCGACCCGTCGGCAATGTTGATACAATATTCAGGCGCCAACCGCCCATTGTGGCTCGTGCGCGACGGCGAACTCACGGAATACAAGCCCGACAAGATGCCCGTAGGCTCATACATCAAAGGCGACAGGCATTTCAACAATACAATCATAAGGGTACAGCCGGGCGACACTTTATATATGGCGTCCGACGGCATCGCCAATCAGTTTGGCGGCGACGACAACAAGCCAAAATTCAGCTCGCAGCGTCTGCGCAACCTTTTGGAAACCATTGCAGCCAAGCCATTTGCAGAGCAACGCACCATCATAGAAAACACCCTCGAACAATGGCGACAACGTCCCGACGGCTCGCAAGAGGCGCAGATAGACGACCAGATATTGGTGGGGGTGAGGATATGACAGACGGCTCTACATTCCTAAATATTGTTAATACCTTCCTAAATATTGCAAACACCTTAATATAGTATTGCAAATTGCGTTAATTTTGCATACAGCTTAATCGTAAAACTAACACAAAAAACTATATAAAAAATGAAAAAAATCATGCTTTTGTTGCTTGTGTCTGCCATCCTGACAGGGATTGCGGCGGCGCAAGGTTACGAAATCAAAGTGAAAATTCACCACATCCCCAACGACACCGTGATACTCGGACACCACTTCAACGAGCGTCTGATACCCGACGACACCGTGGTGCTCGACCACAAATGCGAGGGCGTATTCCGTGGCAAAGAAAAGTTGCCAGTAGGAATGTACTTCCTGTTCCTGCCCAGCCGCAACTATTTCGACATCCTCATCGACGGCAGCCAGCAATTCTCGATAGAAAACGACACCAGCGACTTCCTCAAAAACATGAAGATAACCGGCAGCATCGAAAACCAGATATTCCACGACTACCAGGAGTTGCTCAACAACGCCTCCAAAGAATACAAAACTCTCACCGAGGCTCTCGAAGCCGCCAAAGGCAACGAAGCCAAGGAAAACGAAATCAAGGAAAAGATGAAGGCAATTGGTCAGCGCGTAGAAAAAGCCTACGAAAACCAAAAGGCGCAGTATCCCAATCATTTTTTCTCAAAATTCCTGACGGCAACACGCGATGTCGAAGTGCCGGCGTCCATCACCGACCAGACCGACCGATTCTATTATTACAAGGCGCACTATTTCGACAACTTCCCGCTCAACTACGCCCCACTCATCCGCACACAGCTCTACCAGCCAAAGGTAGAAAAATACATCAACAACCTCTGCATGCAGATGCCCGACTCCCTCATCAAAGAATGTAAGATGCTCATAGACCAAACTCGCGGCAACGACGAACTATTCCGATTCATGCTCGCATTCCTCTACAACAAATACGCTAAGGACGAAAATATGTACGCCGAAAACGTCTATGTGGAACTCGCCGACATCTACTGCAAGGAAGCCAAATGGGACACCGATTCCTTCAAAACGGAAGTATCCAAAAAAGTTGCCAAAAGGAAAAACTGCCTCGTAGGACACCCGTCCAAAGACCTCCTGATGCGCCAGCTGCCCAACGACACCGTAAGGATAGAGGCATTGCGTCCGTTCATCGACAAGATGAAAGACGAAGGAGTGCCAATCGAAAAAGCCAAACCCGACTTCGAAGCACGCCGCAACGACGTTGTAAGAATACTCAACGACCTCATCAACCACTTCGGACATACCGACCTGTCGGTGCATAGCATCCCCGCCAAATACAAGATGGTGGTATTTTGGGAGCCCGATTGCAGCCACTGCAAGGAAGAGATGCCAAAGCTGTTCTCATTCTACAAGGACACCCTCAATACAATCGGCTGCAAAGTCTTCGCCGTCTATATGAACAGGAGCGTCGATAATTTCGGCGACCTCCACAGGCACATGAACAAGTGGTTTGACTTCGTAGAAAAACAAAAGATGTTTGCATCGGGCTGGTACAACCTCTTCAACCCGTTTGACCAGTACCGCGAAAATTTCGACGTCAACAGCACCCCCACATTTTACCTCCTCGACAGCAAAAACGAAATCATTGCCAAGCGCATCTCGTTCCATCAGATGTACGAATTGATGAAATACCTCGACGAAGCGGAGGAAAAACAAAAAGGAAAATAGACCATGAAAAAAATTTTATGGATATTGACATTGATGTTGCCATTGATGTCGTCGGCGCAGGATTTCAAGTTGACAATGAAATTCTCTCACTACAAACCACAAAAAGTACGCCTTACTCACTTCTACGAGGACAAGCAGTACCTCGACATAGACTCGGCGCATCAAAATGGCAACACCGTATGGTTTGAAGGTCAGGGCGAATTGTACCCGGGCATCTACTCCATTATCCTCAACGACAGCGGCACGTCGTTTGAGATTTTGGTAGATCACGACAACCAGTTCATGACCTTCAAAGCCGATGTCAACGACATACAGCAGACGATGAAAGTGTCTGGTTCAGAGCTCAATTCAAGATTCTTCGACTACCAACGCACAATGACCGACTTCAACCGCAAGCGTGCCAACCTCGACACGCTGCGCAAGCACGCCCTCGACACCACCGGCGGACGACGCCCCGACTCCGCCAAAGCCGAAGAATACAAAGCCCAGGCAGACCGCATCGTCGAATACATACAAGACTTCACACAGAAGACTATCAAAGACAACAAGGGCAACTTTCTCGCCGACATGCTCGACTGTATGGATGCTTACGAACAGCCGCTTGAAAAGATGTACGAACACATCAACTTCGCCCAAAAAGGTCTGATAAGGACGCCGTTCCTCATCAAAGCCATCTACAAGCACATATCGCGCGCCATCGAATACAACAAGTACCAGACCATCGTAGAATCGGACAAGCTCATCACAATGGCAAAAGCCGACGACGACATGTACCGATACGTCACAAGTTTCCTGCTCAACTTCTACCGCACCTTCTTCAAGACTGGCATCAACGAAGTATTCGTGCACCTCGCCGACCAATACTTCCTCAACGACCCCGAACTCAACGAAGAAAGCCGCAGGATGATACAGCAGCAACGCGACATATTTGCATCCTCGATGGTGGGCAGCCTTGCGCACCCGATCCGTATGCGCAAGACAGTGGAAGGCGATTCGATAGACGTACTCGATTCGCACAACGGCACAATATTTCTCCTATTTTGGAGCAACGGCTGCGGACACTGCGACGCCGCCGAAAAAGCCCTGATGGAAGTCTATGACGGCCTCGTGAAAAACAACATCCGCGTCATCTCCGTCAATAACGACAAGCACAGTTTTGAAACACTCCGCGCCAACACCGTCAAAAAAGCATTCCCATGGACCGACGTCTGCGATGTAACAGAGGCAAACACACTCTACCGCGAATATTATTACGTGGTATCCACGCCCCTGATGTACATCATCGACACCAACAAACGCATCGTCCAAAAATGCATCGGCGAAGACGAAATCGAAGAAACCGCACGACGCATGAGCGAATGACAATGCACAATGCACAATGCATAATGCATAATGCATAATGCATAATGCATAATTCACAATGCATAATGCATAATGCATAAT
>ODAI010282666.1_pt1 | contig 16614 bp, 12 predicted proteins | sample 1539321 | NCBI WGS metagenome assembly ODAI01 (sample SAMN02144231, study PRJEB22623) | gut metagenome | biome: sheep rumen | host: Ovis aries | place: New Zealand | reverse complement strand
CTTGCCTACGTCGGTGCGCTTCTGACCGATTACGTTGATTTCTTTCATAATTTAATAATGTGTTACTCTAAAATTAAGTTCGTTTGCTTAATCCACCATCACACGATGCGAAAAGCGGCTGCAAAGGTACGAAGAAAAAAGGAAAAACGGAAACATATTCCCGAAAAATTTTTTTTCTCCCCTAAATGTTTGCTTCTTCCCAGACCTTCGTCGCCTTGCAAGTCACCGTCTGCGTCAGTCTTCCCACCTTCAGCATGAAGTCGCCTTCTTCCAATGTCCACCGGCCGTCAGCACCCACAAAAGCCATGCTCTTGGCTGGCAACAGGAAGGTGACAGTCTTCGTCTCGCCGGGTTGCAACTCTACCTTCGTGAAGTCGCGCAGTCGGCGGTTGTCGGGCACGATGCTGGCCACTAAGTCGCTCGAATACAGCAACACGGCCTCCTTACCGGCCCGTTGGCCCGTATTTTTCACGTCCACCGTGACCGTCAGCACATCGTCGGCCCCAAACAGCGTCTTGTCCACGCGCAGGTTGCTATACTCATAGGTTGTATAGCTCAGTCCGTAGCCGAAGGGCCATTGCAGACTGACCTTGGCATCATAGTCGTAGGCTCCGGCCATGGTGCCCACCTCTTCGCTCACCTTGTAGTCATAGGTATTCAGCGAGTTGATTTCACGCGGATAGGTAAACGGCAGTTTGGCCGAGAAGTTCGCCTCGCCACTCAGCAGGTTTACCAGCGCATCAGCCCCGTAGTTGCCGGGCAGCATGATGTCGACCACCGCCTTGGCCAGCGGCTCGGTGTCGGCAATCAGTCGGGGACGGCCCTCGTTCAGCACCAGGATGATGGGCTTACCCGTCTTGGCCAGTTCCTTCACCAGTTGGCGCTGGTTGTCCGACAGCCACAGGTCGGTCAGATTGCCCGGAGTCTCTGTATAGCTGTTCTCACCGATGCAGGCAATGATGACGTCGGCCTGCCGGGCAGCAGCCACCGCCTTTTCTATCTGAGGCGGGTTCTCTTCAAAGTATTTGCCGTTCTCGTTGTAAGTGACGCCCTGTTCCAGTACCACATGGTCCTGACCGTACTTACTGCACAGGGCCTCGTAAATGGTGTTGTAACGCTCAGCCAGGTCTTCGGCCTTCGAGCCCTGCCACGTATAGCTCCAGCCACCGTTCAGACAGCGCATCTGATTGGCGTTAGGTCCCGTCAAGAGGACCTTGGGCGCTGAACCCTGCAGCGGCAAGATGCCACCCTCGTTCTTCAGCAGCACGATGCTCTCCTCGGCAGCACGCAGAGACTTGTCGGCAAACTCCTTCGAGCCAAACTTCTCGTAGCCCTTGCCGCCGGTGTTGGGGGCGTCGAATAGTCCGATGCGGTATTTTACGCGAAGGATGCGGCGCACGGCATCATCAATGCGCGTCATGGGCACCTTGCCCTCCTGCACCAGTTCCTTCAGCAGCACGCAGAAGTCAACGCTGTAGGGGTCCATCGACATGTCGATGCCGGCATTGATGGCCAGCCGGATGGCATCTTTCTTGTCCTTGGCTACATGCTCGCGCTGGTACAAATTATTAATATCGGCCCAGTCGGTCACCAGCATGCCGTCCCATTGCAGGTCGTCCTTCAGCCATTTCGTCAGATACTCATAGCTGGCATGTACGGGCACTCCGTTGATGCTGGCCGAATTGACCATCATGGTCAGCGTACCGGCCAGGGCGGCAGCCTTGAAGGGTTCGAAATACTTCTCACGCAGCATCTGCGGCGACACATAGGCCGGCGTACGGTCCTTGCCCGACCAAGGAGCACCATAGGCGAAATAGTGCTTCGTGCTGGTGCCCACATGGTATTTGCCCAGATGATTGGGGTCGTCGCCCTGGTAGCCCTTGATTTCGGCCTCCACCATCCGTGCATTCACGATGGCATCCTCGCCAAAGCTCTCGTAAATGCGCGGCCAGCGCGGGTCGCGACCTAGGTCCACCACGGGATTATACACCCACGGACAGTTGGCTGCCCTACTCTCGTAGGCCGTCACCTCTGCCATCTCGCGGGCCAGCTCCACATTGAACGAGGCCCCCAGATTGACGGGCTGCGGAAACAGCGTACCACCCTGTGTGTACGTCACGCCGTGGTTGTGGTCCAGACCATAGATGTCAGGAATACCGATATACTTCATCGATTTCTGCTGGATCAGCTGTATCCAACGCTGCCATTGTTCCACCGTGGCAGCCCTCGTGGCCGGAGCATTCAGGATGGAGCCGATTTTCCACTTCGCTATCGTCGTGTCCAGCATCACCTCGTTCAGCTGCCACTGGCCCTGGGCATCCCGGGCACCCATGATGTCGAGGTTCAGTTCCAGCATCTGTCCGATTTTCTCGTCCAGCGTCATCTTTGACAGCGTCTTTTCAATCTTCGCCTCCAGTTTGGCATCCCGTGGAATAGCAGGTTTCCTGCCCGTCTGTGCAGCTGCGGAACATGCCACGCCAGCCATCACAATCATCAAAAACAGTTTCTTCATTGTTGACATTAAGTTTTAATTACCTGCAAAGGTACGAAAAGTCGAGAGTTTCTGTTCTACGATTAGGAAAGTTTAACTTTCGTCCAATAAGGCACGCTTATTGCTCAATAACCCGCCTTTATTCCGCAATAACTTGCCTTTATTCTGCAATAACCCGCCTTTATTCCGCAATAACCCGCCCTTATCCGGCAATAACCCGCCTTTATTCCGCAATAACCCGCCCTTATTCCGCAATAACCCGCCCTTATTGGATAATAAAGGTGGCGGAGATAGATTAGGGAGGGATCAGAAAACATCCCTCCCTTTCCACAAACCCTTTGTAGAGGGGTATTTCAAGCGACAAAGGGAGGGATGAGGGATTTTTAGCAGAACTTTCTTACGGAAAAACGCTTGCTTTTCCGAATTATTTCGTAACTTTGCAGCCGATAAGAGTATCAAAACAGCTATTTTAAACTGAGTATGATTAATAGAGAACTGATTAGAATCAAGACCGTACAGTTAACCTATGCCTACTATCAGAATGGTAGTAAGAACATTGACACGGCCGAAAAGGAACTCGTATTCAGCCTTTCTAAGGCATACGACCTCTACAATTACCTCTTGGCTCTCATCGTGGGTATCACCCATGAGGCACAGCGTCATCTGGAAGTGGCCCAGGCCCGTGCCAAGCGTGAAGGCACAGCAGAACCTTCACAGAAATTCGCCTACAACCGGTTTGCCCTGCAAATGGAGGCCAACTACATGCTGAACGACTTCCTGGAGACGCAGAAGATGAACTGGGACCAGGATCATCCGGAATTTCTGAAGAAGATTTACGACCAGATTACGAAGAGCCAGATTTACCAGGACTACATGACAAGCACGGAGGACAACTACGATGCTGACCGCGAGGTGTGGCGCAAGCTGTACCGTACGCTCATCCAGAACAATACCGACCTGGACTCCCTGCTGGAGGAGCAAAGCCTGTACTGGAACGACGACAAGGAGGTGGTGGACACGTTTGTGCTGAAGACCATCAAGCGATTTGACGAGAAGAACCAGGCCCGCCAGGAGCTGTTGCCGGAATATGGCAGCGAGGAAGACAAGGACTATGCCCGCAAGCTGTTCCGCGCCACCATCATGAATGCCGACGAATATCAGCACTACATGAGCGAAGCATCGCGCAACTGGGACTTTTCCCGTCTGGCCTACATGGACATCGTCATCATGCAGATAGCCCTCGCCGAGATGATGACATTCCCCAGCATCCCCATCTCGGTGACTATCAACGAGTATATGGAGCTGGCCAAGCTCTACTCTACCCCGCGCAGTGCAGGCTACATCAACGGTATGCTGGATGCCATCGCCCGTCATCTGATTAAGACAGGACGCCTGCTGAAGCGCATGGACAGCGAACAATGAACATTAAACATCAAAACGCAATATGACACAGTTATTTCTCGCCGCACAGGCCGCTCAGGGCGGTGGCGGCATGACCAGTTTCGTGATTATGATGGTGGCCATTTTTGCCATCATGTATTTCTTCATGATCAGACCGCAACAGAAGCGCCAGAAGGAGATCCAGAATTTTCAGAACACCCTGCAGGAGGGTACTTCCGTCGTCACCGGCGGAGGCATCTATGGCACGGTAAAGAAGATTGACCTGGCCAACAACATCATCGAGGTGAAGATTGCCGACGGCGTCGTCATCAAGGTTGACAAGAGCTACGTCTTCAAGGACATGGCCAGCACACCGCAGCAGGCACGATAAGCCATAGGACTGCCCAAAAGCCCATAGCGAACTGTGAGCATCAGGTCCATATATGAGAGTATCAGGAATTTCTTGTTCAGCAACGTGAACAAGCAGTTCTTGGTATTCCTTTTCTTCCTGTTGCTCTCGGGGGTATTCTGGCTCATCATGACGCTGAACGAGACGTTCGAGCGCGAGATAAAAGTTCCCGTCCGGGTGACCGGCATTCCGAAAAATGTGGTGCTGACATCGGCAGCTACCGACACCATACGCGTTACGATGCGCGACAAGGGATGGGTGCTGATGGCCTACCTGTACGGAAACAAGTTGGAGCCCGTCATTCTGAACTACAAGAATTACGACCGAGGCAACGGTGGCGGCATCGTCGGGACGTCGGATCTCAGGCGTCTGCTGGAACAGCGTCTGGAATCGTCGACAAAGGTTTCTGCCATCAAGCCCGACAAACTGGAGTTCTTCTATAACAATGGTGAGAACAAGCGGGTACCCATCCGCTGGACAGGACGCATCATCCCAGACCAGCTCTATTTCATCTCCGGTGTGAAATACAAGCCTGACAGCGTGGAGATATATGCCTCAAAGGAGAAGCTGGACAGCATCCGCGACATATTTACCGAGCCGCTCAACTACGTGGGGTTCCGCGACACGCTGACGGTAGAGTGTGCGCTCGCCCACCCCAGCGATGTCAAGGTGGTGCCCGAACACATCCACGTGGCTTTCTATACAGACGTGCTGACTGAGGAGAGCGTGAGTGTTCCGGTGCACTGCATCAACCTGCCTGAGGGCAAAGTGCTGCGCACGTTCCCCGCCAAGGTGAAGGTGAAATTCATCTCGGGAGTGAGTCTCATCAAAAAGCTGAACGTAAGCGATTTCTACGTAGTGGCAGACTACAACGAGATCGTTGCCAACCGCTCGGAAAAGTGTAACATCTATCTGCGCTCGACGCCGCCGGGCATCAGCCGCCCCACGCTGGAGAGCAAGCAGGTAGACTATCTGATAGAAGAGGAATGAAGATAGGTATCACCGGAGGTATCGGTTCAGGCAAGAGCTACGTGTGTCAGCGGTTGAAAGTGCGCCACATCGAGGTGTACGACTGCGATAGTGCCGCCAAACGGCTCATCCGGACATCGACCGTGATACACGATCAGCTGACGGCACTGATAGGCCCTGACGCCTATATCGGCGAAGCGCTGAACAAGGCTGCCGTGGCGCGTTTCCTGCTGGAGAGTGAAGCTAATGCACAGGCCATCGACCACATCGTACACCCCGCCGTATTCCGCGACTTCGAGCAGAGCGGCAGGCTGTGGATGGAAAGTGCCATTCTCTTTGAGTCGGGCATCTGTCAGTTGGTAGACTACGTGGTTGTGGTGACCGCCCCCGACGAGGTGCGCATCCGACGCGTGATGCAGCGCGACGGCATCGACCGCGACAAGGTGCTGCAGTGGATGCAGCGGCAATGGTTCCAAGAAGAGATACGGCGACATGCTGATTTCGAAATCGTCAATGACGGGAAAACCGACATTGACGCCCAAATAGACAAACTGTTTGAGGTAATTAACCAATTAGGATATCAAGCAATTCAATAACAAGAGAAAAAAGTATGAAACAGACTATTTTAGCCATCGCGGGGAAACCCGGACTTTATCAATTAGTATCACGAGCCAAGAACAGCCTCATCGTCGAGGCTCTCGACGGCACTCATAAGCGCATGCCTGCCTTCGGCACCGACCGCATCACGTCGCTGGCCGACATCGCCATGTTTACGGAAAGCGAGGATGTTCCCCTGATGAAGGTGCTGGCCTCCATGCGCGACCTTGAGGAGGGCAAGCCCTGCAGCATAGACTTCCGCAAGGCTTCTCCTGATGAGCTGCACAAATATTTTAGCAAGGTGCTGCCCGACTGGGACCAGGACCGCGGGCAGAACAGCCACATCAAGAAGCTCATCCAGTGGTACGACATCCTCGTCAACGCCGGTATCACCGACTTCGAAGAGTCTATGGCTCCCACCGAGGGTGACAACATTGATGACCGTAAGGAAGCCGAATAAGCAAAGCGACTATCCCGGAGCAACAAAAACAGCAGCCCACGGCCGGACTGCTGTTTTTGTTGTTTCCCGATTTGCTCATCAGAATCGGCCGGGGCGTCCACCACCGAAACCGCCACCGAAGCCTCCGCCAAAGCCACCTCCGCGACCGCCACGGCCTCCGCGACCGCCACGACCACCCTCAGGACCACCCTCGCCGCGAGGTCCGCGCATGTTGGACATGCCGCCAAAGATATTCAGCCGATAGCTGAGACGGAACATGACGTAGCTGTTGATGGCATTATATTCGTTATCGGTGCGGCTGAAGGCCGAGATAGAGCGCGAGAGATTGGACTGCTGGTGCAGAATGTCGTAGAACTCCACACGCAGCGAGAGCGGACGACCGGGGAGGAACGACTGCGCTATCTGGGCATTCCAGATGAGCTCGTTGGTATTGGCAGCAGCATCGCTGTAGCCACGACGGCTCGACATATTCATGCTGGTCGTCACCTGCATGCCCCAGTCGGTCTGCGCGGTGGTATTGAAGCCATAGTTGAAAGCCCACGTTGAGAGGTTCGACTGGGGCTGCAACTTGTTGGTGACGTAATTATACTGTACGCGACCATTGATTTCGAACTCGAACCAGTCGTTGCGATAGCTGGCCCCCAGGCGCTGGCCGATGGTGGTCTGATGGGTGTTCGACTTACTGAGGTTTCCATCGCGGTTGACATCCAGGAAACCCACGCTATTGGCGTAGTTTAGGTCTGTCGCCGTGTTAAAGTTGAAGCGTCCCAGGGTGTCGAGGGCGGTATTCATGACGAAATTGCCGCCAATGTTCCAGTTACCGTTGATATTCTCCTTGGTCGATATGCGGCCACCCGTCTCGGGGATATAGCGTACGGTAGTGGTCACGGCATTGGAGGTGGTGGAGAAATTGAAGTTGGCATTGATGAAGCGCTGATGGCGCTCAAAGTAGTTGTTGTAGCGCCACATGAAGCGCTGGGTGAACGACGGTTTCAGATTGCTGTTACCCACCGAGATGTTGAGGGGGTCGGTATTGTCGCTGATAGGCAGCAGGTCTGACATCGACGGCTGGCTGGTGGTTCCCCGGTACTCGAAGCGCATCTGGCCGCGGTTGGAAATCTTCCAGCGGAAATTGGCCGTCGGCGACCAGTTGACCACCGAGCGCTTGGCCACCGTGTCTGTGGTGAGGTAGCGATAGGAGAACTCTGACGTCTGGGGCACCACCTGGACACCGATGTTGAAATTATAGGCCTTACGCACCACCCGGAACATGATTTCGCCTGTGTGGATATAGTTCTTATACTGCGAAAACTTGCTCAGCGACTGGTCGTAATAGTCGTCAAGGGGCTGATAGGCCGTCAGCCGCTCAAGGTAGGGGTCCCAGCCGCGATAGTTGAAGCTCAGCCCGTCGAAGTTGAAGGCATTCTGAGCGTATGGAGGTTTGCTGTAGTCGTAGGTAGAACGCGTGCTCTTGGTATAGCGATACTGGAAATTGTAGCTGAATTGCAGGAATACGGCTCGTGCGATAGGTTCGCTATAGGTGATGCGGGCACTGTAGTCGTAAGACTTCTGCGGCGTCATATTATAACGGCTGGTGGTATAGTTGGCCACTGAGTCGCCACCCACCTTGACCAACGAGTGGTAGAGGTTGACCAAATTGTCGGACATGGATCTGGAATCGCCATCGCTATAGTTGGCCGAGAGGCGCAGGGTAATGTTGCGTCCGCCACCGCCTAACTTGCGGTTGACCTGGAGAGTACCGCCGAAGCGTTTGGAGTCGCTGTAGGAGAGCCCGGCATTTCTGCGCTTGTTGATGACGAAAGTCGAGTCGAGACCCAGGAGGTGGTCTACCATCTCCTCGATGGAGTTGCTGGAGGTCATGCCGTGGTCAAAGGGGTCCTCTCTGAACGTGGCCGAGGCACTGCCCGAGGTGCCGTCGCTGGAAGAATAGCTCCAAGAGGGTCGGAAGTTGATGTTCCACAGCGTATCGGGGGTCCACTCGATGCGCATCTGTGCATTCCATGAGTTGCCACGGGAATAGTTCTGGTTGATGGAGTTGGAGAACGACCCTATGGTAGACACAAAGTTCTCTGAGGCACGCCGCGACCAGGCATCGCCATCGCTATGGTTCCAGCGCAAGCTGCCGTTGAGCTTCAGTCGGTCCTTCTTCTCATAGTTGAAGTTCAGAGCGGCCATCTTTGACGACTGCAGACCATTGCGTCCGCCGCCACCGAAGCGGCCACCGCCGCCACCGCCAAAGAACCCCATGTCATTGACATTATTCATGCTGCCAAAGCCCATCAGCCGGATATCGTCCTGCATGGCGGCTCCCATCATACGGCCCGAATAGCGGTTCTTGGTGCCTATGCCACCGTCCACGTTGGCAAATATGCCGCGGTTCATGCCACGCTTCAGCCCAAAGTCGAGCACCGTCTGGTCTTCACCATCGTCGATACCCGTCACGCGGGAAAGGTCGCTCTTCTCGTCGTATGTCTTGATGCGCTCCACGATAGAGGTGGGCAGATTCTTGATGGCTGTCTTGGTGTCGCCCGTCATAAACTCCTTGCCGTCGATGAGCACCTTCTTCACCTGCTTGCCGTTGATGGTGACGGTACCGTCATCGCTGACCTCGGCACCCGGCAGTTTCTTCACCAGTTCCTCGATGACAGAGCCTTCCGGAGTGCGATAGGCCGTAGCATTATAGATAACGGTATCGGCACTGGTTGTCACCTTGGCCACATTCTTTGTAACGGTGGTTCCCTCAAGCATGATGGCATCAGGGGTGATGCTGACAGTACCTATGGCAACATCCTTGTCGTCGCTGACAGTCACCTTTTTTGTATATGTTTTGAAACCCACAAAGGTCACCCGCAGCGTATAGCTGCCATTCTTGGGAGCCTTGACTGAGAAGCCACCATTGGCATTGGTGACGCCATTGGCCACCAGCTTCTCGCCACTATCCAGTAGTGATACCGTGGCCTGAATTACAGCTTCGCGGGAATCTTTCTCTACTACCTTTCCTGATACTGCGCGTTGCGCCGATGCTGCCGTCACGACAAACATTGCCAAGAGCACTAATAAGACTTTCTTCATCGATACGTTTAATGTTAATGATGGTTTTTGGACGTGCCAAACGGGAAAAAGTTTAACGGACGGCTCAATTTTTTACTCATTTATTTTTCTATTCTTTGATTTTTGTTTATCTTTGCAGCCGCTTAGCAAAAACGAAACAGATGGAGCCACAGAAGGTCATCATATCGGGAAACCTCGAATCAACGCTTACGGCAGCAATCACTGAATGCCCGCACGACAAACTGTTTGTGCTGGTCGACGAGACGACAGAGAAGCTCTGTCTGCCCATAGTAAGCAATTTCCCCTGCTTGCAGCAAGCCCGGCACATCGTCGTCGGAGCTACAGACAGCCATAAGACGCTGGAGACACTGAGCTATGTATGGTCAGAGCTGCAACGACTGGGAGCCACACGCCACTCATTGATGGTGAATCTGGGCGGGGGCATGGTGACTGACTTGGGAGGCTTTGCTGCCTCGACGTTCAAGCGGGGGCTGGCCTACATCAATATTCCCACCACGCTGCTCTCCATGGTGGATGCCTCCGTGGGCGGCAAGACGGGCATTAACTTCGGTGGGCTGAAAAACGAGATTGGTGTCTTCAACAATGCACGCGTGGTAATTCTGGACACCATCTTCCTGCGCACCATGGACCACGAGAACATCCTGTCGGGCTATGCGGAAATGCTGAAGCACGGACTCATCGCCGACGAGAAGACGTGGGCAGAACTAATTGACCAAGATCTCCTCGTGAAGAGCAAAGGCTTCCCTGCAGCTCTTGAAAAAAGCATAGCCGTGAAACAGCGCATCGTGACAGAAGACCCGACGGAGAAAGGACTGCGCAAGGCTCTGAACCTCGGACATACGGCAGGCCACGCCTTTGAGTCGCTGGCCTTGGAGCGTAAGCCCATCTTGCATGGCTATGCCGTTGCCTACGGGCTGGTGGTAGAACTGTACCTGTCGTGCATAAAAACCGGATTTCCTATGGACAAGATGCGACAGACCGTCCAATTCATCAAAGAACACTACGGCCGCATGACCGTCACCTGTGACGACTATCCGCGACTGCTGGAACTGATGCACCACGACAAGAAGAATCAAGGCTGCGACATCAACTTCACCCTGTTGAGTGACATTGGGGACATCCGCATCGACCAGACCGCCTCGGAAGAGGAAATCAAAGAGGCACTGGACTTCTATCGGGAATTTTAGAGAAAAGCAGAGAAAAAGAATGACTACACTACTACCTATTTAAATAACTAATAACCAGGGCGGGTCTCATTCGTGATGGACGAGGCCCGCTGTTTTACTAAGAAACAAGCTGATTATGAAAAAGATATTAAAGATTTACCTTACACTCATGACGAGCCTGCTGACGACGACCACACAGGCTCAGGAGAAACGCATCTTCATCTATTCGCCTGACGAAAAGGCGGGGTTGCATATCGCCAACTATGACGAAGGGAGATGGAGCGATCTGGGACAGCTCTGCGCCTCCGACTATGGAACATGGGGTGCCGAGAAGCGCATGTACCATCCTTCGGTAGCCCGCGCCAAGGACGGCACCTGGCGACTGGTGTTCCAAGTAAATGACAAGTCGCCATTACTGGCCGCTGCCTACAGCCGCGACCTCATCACCTGGCGACCGCAGGACTATCCCATCATGACGACTCGGCAATGCCTGAAACCCGTCATATTTGCCAACGACAACGGTACTTTCGACATTTACTATCAGACCAGTGGCGGCGACAGGCGGTGGGTGTCGGCATCGGCAGATTTCCGTCACTTCAGCAAGGACGTGAAGAGCCAGATTGATCTGGCAGCATGGACACGCGACACAGCAACGGTGGAAGGTACATTGCGAGAAGGCTGCGAATTCAGCCTGACCAGCCAGGAGCTGGAGGCCATACGCCGGCATTTTGCACAGCAGGCAAACGACGCCCGGCTGAGCAGTGAGCGCATGCACGACGATGCCACCAACCTGAAAGGACTGCAGCCACAGACGGCCACGCTGACTATTACCTCAGAGGAGAAAGCCATCAGCGACCAGTTGATTGGCATCTTCTTCGAAGACATCAGCTATGCAGCCGATGGTGGTCTATATGCCGAAATGGTGCAGAACCGTGATTTTGAGTACACATCTCGTGACCATAAGGACTGGAAGGCGACGACAGCATGGCATTCACAGCACCCCATCAACGTGGTAGCAGTTGACCCGCTGAGCAGCCAGAATCCGCATTACGCCGTACTGAGCGCTGACACTATCCGCAATGAAGGATGGGATGGCATGGTGGTCAAACAAGGCAAGAAATACGATTTCTCCATGTTCGTGCGCTGCCTGGACAAGAAGAAAGATTTTCTCATAAAACTGGTTGGCGAGGACGGCAGCATCCTGGCAGAAGGAAAGGTGAAAGCCAAAGGCTGCGACTGGCAGCAATACACCACTGTGCTTACTGCCAAGGGCAGCGACAACAAGGCACAGTTGGAACTGATAGCCCTGAAGGACAAGAAAGCCGCCATCGACATGGTAAGCCTCTTTCCTCAGGAAACCTTCAAGAACCGCAAGAACGGACTGCGCAAAGACCTCGCCGAGACCATAGCCGCCCTGAAGCCCAAGTTTGTGCGCTTTCCGGGTGGTTGCATGAGTCACGGACAGGGGCTGGACAACATCTATCACTGGCAGCATACCGTAGGACCGCTGTGGGAACGCACGCCCGACATGAACATCTGGCACTATCACCAGACACGCGGACTGGGATTCTATGAATATTTCCAGTTCTGCGAGGACATCGGTGCCGAGCCACTGCCCGTTCTGGCTGCCGGAGTGCCCTGCCAGAACTCTGCCAACAACCGCCATGGCATAGGCGGTCAGCAGGGGGGCATCCCGATGGAACAGATGTCGGCATACGTCCAAGAACTGCTGGACCTCATAGAATGGGCCAATGGCGACCCTGCCGCATCGAAGTGGGCCAAGATGCGTGCAGATGCCGGACATCCGGCACCCTTCAACTTGAAATACATCGGCATTGGCAACGAGGACATCATCTCGACGGTGTTTGAAGAGCGCTATGAAATGATTTGCAAGGCTATACGGGCAAAATACCCCGACATCAGGATTTGCGGTACAGTAGGTCCCTTCCACGCCCCATCAGCCGACTACATAGAAGGATGGGACTTTACCAAGAAGCATCCTGACTTGCAGTATATGACGGACGAGCACTACTACGAGTCTACGGGATGGTTCCTGCATCATCAGGACTATTACGACCACTACGACCGGAAGATGCCCAAGGTGTACTTAGGAGAGTGGGCAGCATCGACCAAGGCCCGCAGGCCCAATGTAGAAACGGCACTGGCAGAGGCCATCTACCTGTGTAATGTGGAGCGCAATGGCGACATCGTGGAGATGACGAGCTATGCGCCCATGCTATGCAAAGACGGCCACTCCAACTGGACGCCGGACATGATATATTTCTCAAATACAGAGGTGCGCCCTACCCCTGCCTACGACGTACAGCGGCTGTTTAGCGTGAACAGCGGCGACCGCTACATCACGACCCGGCTTACGGGTGTAAAGCCAGAGGTAAGCCATCGCGTGATTGCCAGTATGGTGCGCGACACGAAGAGCGGGAAACGATACTTGAAACTGGTGAATGCGCTGCCCGTAACGCTGACCTTGAACCTACAGGGGCTGGCCATTCCCGAGGGAGCCAAGACCGAAGGTTTCAGCGGACAGCCCGAGGAGCAGCAACTGCGACTACAGACGGGAACTGCAAGCGGCAGTCAAATAGTACTGCCTGCCTATTCGTTCCGTGTGATAGCGCTCTGAGCCAATCGTTCTGCTTCTTTGCGGGCCGGTTTGCCAGTAGCTGTCAGCGGCAGTTGCCCGACGGTGATGTAACGGCGGGGTTGCCAGTATTTAGGCAACTGTTGACGGCAGACCGCCTGTAAGGCTGCGATATCATGGGATTCGGTGAGCAATACCATTTGCTCGCCGAATTTCGTGTCAGGCACCTTGGTGACCATGAAAGGCTGCGGAAGATAGGGCCGCAGCAGCCGTTCTACCTCCTCGATTTGTATCTTGATACCGCCAGAGCAAATGACATTATCCTTACGACCCAGAATACGGAAGCGCCGACCATCCAGCAAGGCTATATCGTTGGTTTGCAAGAGGCCGTCATGGACGGCGGGTGCATTGATGACAAGACATCCATCATCATTAACTGCAATGGTAACGCCCTCGAAGGGTGTGTACCAATCGCTGCGCTCCGGACCATTCAGCCGTCGAAGGGCTATGTGGGAAAGGGTCTCCGTCATACCATAGGTGCTCCACACATGGTTGGGGAAGTCGCACAACAATGCCGACAAAGACTCATCGATGGCTCCGCCACCGATAATGAGATGATCTATCTCGCGCAACCGCCGGCTGCCCTGCTCATCATGCAGCAGGTTCCAAACCTGCAGGGGCACCATTGCGGCAAAACGCACCGGGCCATCCCACAGAGGCAGTCCCGAGGGAGGGATGCTCATCAGTTGCAGTCCACAGGTCAGGGCCCGCACCACCATCATCTTACCCGCAATAAAGTCGAGCGACATGCACAGCAGGGCAGTGTCACCCTCGTGCAGCCCCAAGAAGTCACAGGTAATGCGCGCCGATGCCTCCATACGTCTTTTTTCTACATACATCGGCTTGGGTTTGCCCGTAGAGCCGCTGGTATGTACCAGCAACGTAGGGCTTTCATTGTGCCACTCGGCTAAAAAGGCTTCGAGATCCATAGTCGCTCACCGCGTATTTCCAGCGGCATATCGATATTGTCAGTAAACAACCGGCCAGTGCCTAAGCCTTGGGGCATGGTGATGACATTGCCATATACCGAGCTGCAGAACTGGGCGATGGCATTCAGTCCAATGTTGCTTTCCAGTGCAGACGTAATCCAGGTGCGGATACCCATGTCTCGGGCAATGGCTATCCACTCGCGACACCCCATCATGCCACCATGTAGCGAAGGCTTGAGCACCAGATAACGCGGGCGAATGATGTTGAGCATCTGGCGCTTCTGGCCAGGATCGTTGATGCCTATCAACTCCTCATCGAGGGCGACGGGCAACGGTGATTCGCGGCAGAGCTCGGCCATATAGCTCCACTGACCGGCAGGAATTGGCTGCTCGATGCTATGTAGGGCATATTGCGACAGCAGTTCCAGTTTATAGAGGGCATCCTCCTCAAAGCGGAAGGCGCCATTGGCATCTACGCGCAGTTCCACTTCCCGATGGCCAAAGCGACAGCGCAACTGTCTCAGCAGTTCCATCTCAGCATCAAAGTCGATGGCACCAATCTTGAGTTTGATGCAATGAAAACCCTGAGCGAGTTTCTGTTCCATACGCTGCTGCATCTCGTCGAAAGTGCCCATCCATACCAGTCCATTGATGGGGATGCCCGTCTCGCCACGACTGAAGGGAGTGTCAAACAGACATTCGCCATTCCGCAGGTTCAGCAAGGCTGTCTCCATGCCAAAAAGCATTGAGGGATAGTCGCGCATCGTCTCAAAGAAAGTCTCTACGGCAGCAGCGCCTTGGTTGACGGCAGCAGCGAATTCCTCACACTTCGCCACCAGCTTTTCACGATAGTCGGGGATGTCGTCGCAACTCAGTTTCGGAAGCGGTGCACACTCGCCAAGCCCCGCTGAAATGCCATCCGTCAACCGTATCAACCATATCTTTCGAGTAGTGTAGACACCACGGCTGGTGCCTGCAGGCTGCTTGAAGTGCAGCGTGCGTTCTGACACATTTACTTTGATAGACATCATAGCTCGAAGATTATTGGGAATATATTCTTTAGGGTATCTTGGGATACTTGTCGAAATCGGGCTTACGCTTTTCCAGAAAGGCCTTACCACCCTCTTGTGCCTCATCCAGAAAGTAATAGAGCATAGTGGCATCGCCCGCCAGCTGCTGGATGCCAGCCTGACCATCGAGTTCGGCATTAAGACCAGCCTTTATCATACGGAGTGCCAAGGGTGACCGCTCCATCATCTCCTCAGCCCAGCGCACACACTCGTCTTCCAAGTCAGACAGGGGCACCACCTTGTTCACCAGCCCCATCTGCTCGGCCTCACGAGCGGTGTACTGCCGACAGAGGAACCATATCTCGCGTGCCTTCTTCTGGCCCACGATGCGAGCCAGATAGCTGGAGCCAAAGCCAGCATCGAAAGAGCCCACCTTGGGACCGGTCTGACCGAAGATGGCATTCTCGGAAGCAATGGTCAGGTCGCAAACCAGATGCAACACATGACCACCTCCGATGGCATAGCCGTTGACCATGGCAATAACGGGTATGGGTAGCCGACGTATCTGCATCTGCACATCGAGCACCGACAAACGGGGCACACCCTCGTCGTCTATATAGCCACCGCGACCCTTCACATGCATGTCGCCTCCGGAGCAGAAGGCATGCTTCACATCCTCCAGACGCTGGCCCTCAGCCACTTCAGACATGGCACCCGTGAGGAGCACCACACGGATGCGCTGCATCTCACGCACCTGGGCAAAAGCCTGACTCAGTTCCAGCGTAGTCCTAGGGGTGAAGGCATTGCGATATCGCGGGCGATTAATTGTGATTTTGGCGATACCATGATACTCTTCGAAGCGTATTTCTTCGAACTTTCTAATTTCTTTCCATTCTCTTTGTGTCATCATCTTTTTAGAAGTTTTGTTGCAAAGGTACAACAATAATTTAAAAACACATACGGCATTTGATCCGTATGCGTTTTTTTAGAAAGTTTTAACCGTTGCCCAGAGGTATAAGCCCCGCAAGTGGATTATCTGATGAACAGCAATTCACGGTACTTAGGCAATGGCCAGAGCGCGTCGTCGACGATCAACTCCAGTTTGTCTATCTGGTAGCGGATGCTGTCGAGTTTGGGTTCCACGGTGTCGTGATAGGCAATGGCCTTCTGGTGCTCATCCTCTATTTTATTGGCCTGTTTTCGGGCATTGACCAAATCCTCCACGCCTTTTTCAATGGCTGATGTTCGCTCGGCAATCTCCTGGATAATCTGTTTGTTGCGGACGGAGAGTTTGTCGGCAGTGTCAATGGGGAAGACGACGGCCATATTGCTGATGTTCTGCAGCAACTGCGTCTGGTAGCGGGTGGCCACGGGGATGATGTGGTTCATCGAGAGGTCGCCCAGCACGCGGGCCTCAATCTGAATCTTCTTCGTGTAGGTCTCCCACTTCACTT
>ODAI011141558.1_pt1 | contig 16617 bp, 18 predicted proteins | sample 1539321 | NCBI WGS metagenome assembly ODAI01 (sample SAMN02144231, study PRJEB22623) | gut metagenome | biome: sheep rumen | host: Ovis aries | place: New Zealand | reverse complement strand
TTCAAAATATGCATTTGTCATGACAACTGCAACTGTCGTATTTCCCACAAATTTATTATCATTTACTTCCGTATTTCGGCTCATAACTTCAACAGTATTTCTAAGCGCTGTCTTGTCCTCATTTAAAAGACCTGCAATCTGCCTGCCGTTTTTATAATCAAATACATCGCCTAGGGCATTTAATACAACAATGGCTCCGACTTCAAGTTTACCTGTCTTTACTGCATAACTGCCAATGCCTGTTTTCATACAAAAGTCCATGCCACAGATTTTACCGACTGTTGCCCCGCATCCGGCACCATAGTTACCGTCGCGATAGTTAGGTGAATTCAAAGCAATCCTTGCTGCTTCATATCCCATGGCAGCGTCAGGTCTTGCATTTTTATCTCCTACCGTCAGGTCAAATATATCAGACTGACAAACAAGAGGAACCTTGGTCACTCCCACATCAAAACCAATATCCTGCTCCTCCAGATATTTCATTACTCCTTCCGATGCAGCTAGTCCGTATGAACTGCCTCCGCCTAATACTACAGCATGAATCATCTCTGCACTCATGAGGGGATTTAACAACTGCGACTCCCTTGAAGCAGGTCCACCGCCTCTCACATCAAGGCCGGCTCGCATTCCGTCTTCACTTATAAATACTGTGCAGCCGGTTGCCCCCTTAACGTCTTCTGTCTGTCCTATTTTTATTCCTTTTATTTCATTTACTGATATTTCCTGCATGTGATTAACCCTCTTTTCCTAATGTTAATTATATCAAATTATTAGGCACTCAATCTTTTAATTACACACTAAACTGATCAATCCGGATGAAAAATATTTGTCCCCGGGAAAAATAAAAAATGGCCTTCGATTTTCATCGAAAGCTCTTATTATAAGTTTTGTTCACAACCTGTTGACGATGACATGCACCAGGCACCGGTCTTAAACTATACAATCCTTATCAGCGCCATATAAATAATCGTACCAAGTATAATGCTTGCCACAGCATTTCTTTTTAATACCTGCGTTACCACCACGGAAAGGCATGCTATCAGTTCAGGGATTCCGTGAGGTTTTTCCGTTATCGCTACATCCTTAAGACAATAAACCACAAGGAGTGCAATAATCGCACTCGGAAGAACTTTTCCAAGGTATGAGATATACGCCGGTGTATTTTTACCAAATAATATAAAGGGTAGGAATCTGAGTGCCATGGTCGTCAAGGCCATAGCTAAAACAAGGACTGCAGAAGTCATAACACCTTTTCCTCCCTTCTCCTTATTGCAGTAAGGATAAGTGTAATCAGCAGCATAGACGGAATCAGGAATTTTTCTGAACCGAAAATAACAAGACACAGCGCCGTACACAACAAACCGGTAAGCGCCGGCACATGATCCCTGACTGTCAGCCACTGTTCTGTAAATGAAGCAACAAAAAGAGCAGTCATGGAAAATTCTATTCCTTTGGTAGAGAACGGTATTACCATACCGAGAAGATTCCCCAGAACACATCCAAATACCCAGTAGCTTTGATTAAATAATGACACGAAGAATCTGTACTGATTAACCGAATCTGGCGAAGGTCCTTCATCATTACACAAGAGTGAATATGTTTCATCCGTCAGAGCAAAAATCAGATAGGGTTTATATTTACCGGTTTCTTTATACTTATCAATCATCGATATACTGTAGAATAAATGCCTTGCATTAACCATGATAGTTGTGATTATCGTGGCGATTATCGATGCACCGCCTGTCAAAAGGCTTATACCAACATATTGCATGGAGCCGGCATATATGAGGACACTCATTGCAAGTGCCCATACAAAGCCATATCCTGCATTATTAAGAAGAATACCAAATCCTACACCGAGGATAATATATCCTGCCATAACTGGAAACGACTTATATAAAGCTCGTTTAATTATTTCACCGGTTTTCATCATATACCTTCCTGATTAATATTTATTATCTTTTCCAATGAGCATATCAATAATATCATTTTGTTCACTATTTGTTAACGGTGACAGACAACACTCAAGCTTAACTTGAGTTTTTTGTTGTAAATTAAATCTCTGCTTGCTACTATAAAGTTGTACTTTAGTTTATGATGATAATCGTAAGGAGGTTTCACATGAGCATAGGACAGAATATTAAAAATCTAAGGAAGTCAAATAACCTCACACAGGATCAGCTTGCGGAAGAGCTGGACATCAGTTTTCAGGCGGTATCCTCATGGGAAAGAGATGAATACAAACCGGAGACGGAAAAACTGATCAGACTGGCGGAAATATTTGATGTGTCTGTATCTTCCATCGTTGAGGAAAAACAGGATTCCTTTAAGACAAAAAAAGCGATTTACAACTGGGAACATATGAAGACTTTTGTGAAAGTTTCAGCAAAAGCAAATAAACTCAGCAATACTCTTAAGGCTGTTGATTTTGCTTTAAAGGCTCATGAAGGTCAGAAGAGAAAACGTTCATCTATCCCTTATATATATCATCCCCTTAATCTCGCATGTCATGCACTATCCATGAACATCGTAGAGGATGAAATAGTCGCGGCTTGCCTTTTACACGATGTGGTTGAGGACTGTGATATCAAGGCAGATGCTCTTCCGGTTAATGATGAGATTAAAGAGCTGGTTCTGCTTCTGACAAAGGAAGATTCTACTGATGAAAACAGAGATAAGGTTCTAAATGCATATTATAAAGAAATCGGTAAAAATCCAAAAGCTGCACTGATCAAATGTTTGGACCGATGCAACAATTTAACAACTATGTCATGGGGATTAAGTCGTGAGAAGATTTTCCGAATGATTAAGGAAACCGAAAAATATTATCCCGGGCTTCTGGATGTGGTAAAAGCAACACCCGAGTATAACAATGCAGCATTTCTGCTTAAATACCACATGGAAAGTATGCTGGATATTTACAAGAGACTTTTATAGGAGGTGATTATTATTCCTCTCCCACCAAATGAACTGTTCTAAAGTCATGACTGACGGAGGGAAGGAAAATATCCGTGATATCCTTTGTCTTTATCTTAAGACTTGATGTGCATTTACAGGGATGACATCCTACAAATTCACCTGCAAGTACATCTTCATCAATGAGGAGCTGAACTCTGTTATTAGTATCATTCATGAGTCCCATCACACTGACTGAACCAGGTTCCACATCAAGGAAATTAACCATATCTTCTGCATCGGCAAAAGAAAGTCTGGCCGATCCAATCTGAGATGAAAGCTCTTTTGTCTTAAATTTCTTCCTGCCGGGCATCATAAGGAGATAAAAATCGGTTTTCTGTCTGTTGCAGAGAAAGAGATTTTTGCATATCTGTATTCCCAGAACTTCTTCAATGGGCTCACATACTTCTATTGTCGTGGCAGGCACATGATCTACGCGCTCATATTCTATTCCAAGCTTATCAAGATAATCGTATGTCCTGATTTCCCGCTCCTGTCTTCCTTCTGTATTCTCTGGTCTTCCCTTAACAAGTTCCATCTGTGTTTTGTCCTTTATATATTTATATTTCAGAAATTATCTGATTTATTATAATCATGTTGCTTTTCTCAAGCAATTTAAAATATAGCATTATACAGTATTTAATATCAAGAACAACCAAAAGTTTGTAAGCAGGCTATTTGTCCGTACATTAATTTTTAAAATTTTTCACCTGATATATTAACACATCTCTTTCACGAGACTTCGGTTCTTCTTCAAGCCACTTTAGCACTTCTTTCTTATTAAAAGAAAATCCTGATCCAAAATATTTATACTGTTTTTCAAATGAACCACTGAAAGGCCTTGCGATTACTCTTTTGACATTTTCTGCAATACTGAGATTGTCTTTTACTGAATGATTTGCAGTAAGGAGAGAACAACCGTTATCAAATATGGGTGCCGGATGAAATCCGTTATCATCATACATAATTGCCAGATTATTTACATGTCTGTCTTCATTAAGAATAATTGCATCCAGTGTAAAAATCTTTCGAAGATAATCTGTATAATCCAAATTACAGGTCTTCTTCACAAAATTTATTACAAACTCTATACGGTCCTCCATTGTATCCAGTCTGGCCAGATATTCTGCCAGATCCTCTCCCTTTTCATTTCTGTACATTCGATAGAGAGTAATTATCTCGCCGTGTTTTTTACCGATAAAATCTTTGCTTCTGCAACCGGGAGTGTCATTAATCATTCCCTGCTCGTACATAATAAATTCGTCCTTTGAAAGCGATGTAAAAGAAAGAAACTTAGAAGCCAGATATTCACATAATCCCTCTTTTCCCCTGTTATCCAATTTGTACCAGTACCCACCTTTTTTATACTTAATCTGCGTTCCCTCTGATGTGCCAACAGTTTCAACTATATACTCACTGTTAAGTTTTACATTAAACATGCTCTCACATCCTTTCTCTGACAAGAACATCTTCAGCTCTTAAATTCTCTCCGGGAAATCTGATCCATATATAATCATTGTAGGAAACGCCGTGAGTTTTTCTGACAATTTCCAACGGATTATATGAATTGAGACCCCTGTATTTAAGCCATTCATTTATATCAGGACGTCCTTCTTCAAGACAGCGCAATTTTAGTGCTTCCATCAACTGATTTCTCGTAATTTCATCAGCATGAAAAATCTGTCTGACTGGATGAATAATATATCTCGATACATGAACTTTATTTTTTCTGACACTTACTCTTGCAGAAAGCTCATTTTTCCAAAAAACTTCGAATGTAAAATTTTCTTCTATTTCAGGTTCAAGAGCGAATTTTCTTAATTCCTCGATTTCAGTGCTAAGTATTTTTAATAGAATTTTTAATTCTTTCTCTCTTTTTTCAAGATTCTTTCTTTCTATAATCTCTTTTTCTGTATCTGCAGCTGCCCCTGGTTCAACCTTTCCGATAAGCTCCGAATGTATTTTTTTATCATCACGCCACTGTTTATAATAATATTTATTACCGTTTATTGTTTTCACAATAACAGATGACAGCCCATCCCTGTATGCCTTAAGTCTACTTTCAACTCCGTCAAGCTCGGCTTGATACGTATCATATTTATTTTTTTTCTCGATATATAAATCTTTTATTTCACTCATATTTTTAATCTGTGGGTTATCTTTTTATATTTTCATCTTAACATACATATTTATATTTCTCAAATACTGTATGTTAATTCTATTTCGAAATTAAAAATAGCCATAACCCGGTATAGCTATTTTTCATATGATTCATTCTTAATATCTCAGATTATTGTATTATTTCATCTGCCTTGCCTTTGTTTTAACGGTGACAGGTACCATTTAAAAACAGTTAATAAATCGCACCAAGACCTCTGTCGTTATCCATAGTTGCCAGATTATACAGAATCAGGACATCTTCTACCTCGGGATGTTCATTTATGAATTCCGTAATGCTTCCGCGGTAATATCTGGGATCAAACACCCATATAGTCTCATACTGATCAATCAAAAGCGGGATAAGACTGTTTGCGTAACTGTCCTTTATGATTACTATCGAGTTCCTTTTATTTCCGTCCGTCCTGGTAAGATCAGCATTCGAATTTTCAATCCTTACGAGAGAATGCTGATTGTTAAGGAAAAGAGAATATTTATCTTTTTTATCAAGATACTCCATGTTATAAGGAGAAGCAGATGTCTCTTTTGTATCTTCATATGATACTACAAGGCTATTATCCCAATCGGGATTTTCGTATATCTCAATCGTGTCCGGTTCTACCGAATAATCAATGACCCTTGACCAAGTAGTTCCATAGAAGTTTTCTGTAACGGTAGTCATCCGGTCTTCCAAAACAGAATTCACGGGAATATTAAGATATGGCGCAAGAGCAAGATATCCTCGGTATGCTCCATACATCGTCCAATGATGATCGGTCCGATAGTATATGTTAAATCCGTCTTTTTTTCCTTCTTCAAGAGAATCCGTAATCCCTTCGACGATATTTATCCCATTTAACTTTTCGCTACCATCCGGTGCGGTGATACCTTCTATCAGATATTCATAAGTATCCTGCTGTATAGCGCGGTCCTGAGATAGTAGTACTGACGGCATCTCATCCTCATAAATCTGATAAGCTGTCGGAACTATCATCACTGTGACATCCGCAGATACTACTCCGTCATACAACCGGCCCACGGCATCAATGAACTTTTCTTCATTTATTGGTTCTTTATAATCATCAATCAGCCTAATCTGCCCATTCTCTTCCTTTGCATAGATAACATCATTTATCTTTAGTTTTCCTAAGGTCCTTGAAGACAACACCGAAAAAGCCAAAAGCTCATCTCTCATCGGAAACTGATCTGAAACGAACGTTTCGAAGGAATCTCTAAAGCTTCCGTCAATGACGCTTTCAAGCGAAGGTTCAGGACAGACTGCCAGTACCCTGTTTTCATTTTCGGAAAACTCCCTTAAAGGTAGTTCCAAAAACAAAACCGCAAACACGAAAAGTACGGCAATCGACATAAACACCGGAATGTCTTTTATGAAATTGGAAACATTGTTTTTTTTCATAATTAAAATCTGAAATATAAAAATGGATTATAGGAATCCCTGACAAGGTTCGCAATGCAAAGTATCAAAAGTCCCACGGAAACCAGGCCGGTAATAAATGTGACAATATTCTTTCCTGTTTCTCCGAGTTTCTCTGTATATGCTGTTATCTTTGGAAATACAGGGAACATGAAAATGACTGCAAAGGCGATGATCGGAAGGTAGTTTCCGAATGCCCAAAGTATTTCAGGTCCCACTACCCTGTTGCCTGCCATGCCAAATGCGTATGTAAGGTACGTTCCGAAAGCGGACATATCCTCAAAATAAAATATACCGAATCCGAAAATCACGATCATCAATGTATAAAAATGTCTCAGAAATCTTGGGGCTTTTTCAAGGAATCTTCCCCAGATAAATTTTTCAAGAACAAGCATTAGCCCGTGATATATCCCCCAGAGCACATAATTCCAGAAAGCCCCATGCCATAATCCCGTAAGGAACCAGACAATCCCAAGGTTGATAAGCTGCCTGAATTTGCCTTTGCGATTTCCACCAAGAGGTATATAAACGTAATCCCTGAACCATCCGGAAAGAGAGATGTGCCACCGCCTCCAGAAATCGGTAATTGATAGTGCTGACAGCGGATAACGGAAATTTTCATCAAAGTGGAATCCCATCATCAGTCCAAGGCCTATTGCCATATCCGAATATGCACTGAAATCATAATAAAGCTGAAGCGTAAAGATCAAAAAGCCAAGCCACGCTCCCAGGACGGAAATGCCCGAAACTCCTCTAAGATAGTCCCACAAAGCCCCCAGCTCATTTGCGATAAGAACCTTTCTGAAAAGTCCTATAAGAAACCGTCTGAAACCGTTCGTAAAATTATCCATCGTCATCTTACGATCTGTAAGTTCTTCTTTTATAAGTGAATAACGGACGATAGGTCCGGCGATAAGCTGTGAAAACATGGAAATGTATGTCAGGTAGCGAAAAAAGTTTCTTTCCGCTTTCACTCTTCCCCTGTAAACATCAATAGAATAGCTGGTTGTCTGGAAGGTGTAAAAACTGATTCCGATTGGAAGTGCAATACCGGGTAAAGGAATAGCTGTACCGGCAATCCTGTTTAACGTCCCAACAAAAAAATCGGCGTATTTAAATACTGCGAGCAGGGAAAAATTAATAAGCAAAGCTATCACAAGAAAAAGCTTTTTATACGCCGGGCGGTCCCCAAACTTTTCAAGAAGGATGCCGTCAATAAAATCTACGAGCGATGAAATAATAAGGAGAAAAACACATTTCGGCTCTCCCCAGGCATAGAAAAAAACACTGAAAACCAGAAGTATTGCATTTTGAATACTGATCTCCATTCGGCCTGCTTTTTCTGTCTTTATCTTCCCAAATATCAATCCTGCCGGAAAGTAACAAAGAATCAGCGCCGTCAGAAAAAAGATCAAAAACAAAAGACTGGAAAAGACCATGGACTATCCTCTCTGTCTAAAAGGCATTGTCTATGATCGACAGAATTGTGTCCCGTTCTTCATGGATGATAAGATCTATATTTTTTCCGTTTCTGCGTACCTTGGCAGCTTTCACGAGTTCGTTTGCTTCGGGGTTGTAGTCTTCCATCTCCAAACCCATCTGCTCCAGTAGCATATTAAGGCCATCTACCACTTCATCTGCGGAATCCTCGTCTTTAAGCCTGATCAGAATAATCAAATCGGCAGATGTCGAATCGAGGCATGAAGCAAAGACATAATCCTCGAGTTTCGAAGCATCGATACCGTAATAGTTCATCATAAAAGTCTCATCAGCAAAGAACATTTCCGGAAGCGTAACACTTTCTGCAATCTCATTATAAAGATCCATAACGGCTACCGGTTCATCGGAAGATTCATCTCCGGCGACTGTATCCTGAGAAACTGTTTCATCTGATGTACTATCTTCGGATTCGCTGTCAGCCGCATTCTGCACAGTTTCCTCAGCAGGTTTTGATTCTTCATCCTCTGCCTCTGTATCTGTCTCACTGTTTACCACTGCAACCGGGGCCTGATCTGCCTGATTCTCTGAAGGTGAAGGATTCTCCTTACACGCACTTAAAGCCAGGACGCAACATGCTATCCCTGCAAAAATTTTATATCTGATTACTTTATTTTTCATAGTTTTATCCTGTCTGTTATAGTCTTTTCAAATCCTGTTAGTTACCTGTCGCATAAGCTGTAAAAAAAGGATCCCAAACCTGCGAATATGAAATGCTGTTATGATGAACATAATTATCCGAGCAGTATTGTGCTGCCAGATTTCCATTTGCGTCAAGCAGCTGTGAATTCAGGTCAAGATAGTAAACTCCTGATCTTTGGGATGCACCCTGAAAAAGCAATATATTATACGCATTGATAGTAGGATTATTCAGCGCACCCTTGCTTACACCCGCATATACAGGTGTCATGCTTACTATATGGATCTCAATTCCGGGATTTGTCGCCATGATCTTATCTACCAGCGCAAGAACATCTGCGGAAGCACGAAATGCATCCTTAACGACAAGGTCATTCGTTCCAAGCATTATGAACACTCTGTCTGCATTCATCTGGGAAATAGATGTCCAAACAGGCTGCTTTTTCCCACAGTAAATTGGATGAAGCGAATCATTTTCATTCAGTGCGTGAGCTGCAGAATAGCTCGTTGCCGCCAAAAATGTTACTGAAGACACCGGCGATTCCTTGTGTGCTGCAAGATAGTTTCTGTATCCGACAACAACAGAATCACCAATAAAAACCGATTTGGCAAAATATGCTTTCACATCCTGTGACGTAGTACGGGACTGGTCTGTGTTTGCAGGTGCTGATGTTGTATTTACTGTTTCTGCACTTTCTGCACCGGCATACGGAAGACGGCCTTCATTTTTTCCAAAAGTAACATAGTGCTCATACATGCCTGCGGGATTGTTATTTCCATATACAGCAACCACATCAGGATTGTTTTCAGCATAGTATTCGGCATCAAATACGGTTCCATCCGGCATGACCTCCGGTTCAGCCAGCGCCTTTATAGGCAATGAACCCAGCGTAACCATCATGACTGTCAAAATTGCAAGGCCTTTGATTAAATTTTTGATTTTTTTGTTTTGAATCATTTCTATTATCCCCCGGGTAAAATTATTCACAAAACAAAATCTATTCTCCTTAATCGACTAAGGAGAATAGAATTGCAACTTTTATATTGTAACATGTATTGTTTGAAAACACAAAAGACGTTGATTACATCAGCTTTGCAACCGCTTCGTTTATGACTTTTCCGTCAACCTTGCCCTTGAGCTCTGCCATAACGGCTTTCATTATCTGGCCTTTGTTTCCGGTAGCGATGACATCGGCAAACTTCTCTTTAAGGATAGCTGTTACTTCATCTCCTGAGAGCATCTTTGGAGCATACTCCTCAAATACCTTAAGTCTTGTCTCATACTCTTCCTTAAGATCTGCTCTTGAATCAGGGCATGTCTCGATCTGCTCCTTTACACTCTTTATCTCCTTGAGGATTGCCTGGTCTGTCATATCATCGGGGATGTTGTCTCTGCATCCTGCATCTATGGCAAGCTTCTTTGCTGCCGAAACAAGTGTGGAAATCGCATCCTTTCTGGCCTTGTCATGATCCTTCATGGCCTGCATCATGTCTTTCTGTAATGTTGTAAACTGCATATCTGTTACCTCCATATTTTTACGGTGTATATAACCGGTATTTTCATATTCATTATACTCTTCTTTATCAAACAGATGAAGATTACTCTCGGTTTTATTTATAGAACTAATTTTAGAAAAAAATCTCCCGCCTGATCAGATCCGGCGGGAGATTTCAGTATTATCCTTTATTATTTACTGCTTTAAATCCTTAATATGCGCAGGGGATTTCCTCACCTGATGTGTTGACTACTTTGATATCCTTTGGTGTTCCGTTTGTGCCATATTCAAATTTAACTGTCACATTAGGTGTTACTATCTCATCTGTAGTTCTATCCTCGGGATTAGGAGCAGTCTCTGCTACGGTGATAACTATTGTTCCGTTCTCCTCAGTAATATCCACAACACCGATATCATATCCGCCGTGGGACTTTTCACCTGATGAGATAATGATCCAGATCGGTGCGTTTGGCTCATCTAATGTATCTCCAAACCAGCAGCGGTTCTCAAGATCATCTTCATAATACTTCTTCCCCTCAGCAAAATCTTTCTCTATTGTGTATGTGTAATCGCCTACTGTACCCTCTGTGATATAAGTAACTTCGTCGGCTGCATCAGATGCAGAGCTTCCGGCTTCCTGTTCATCAGCGGGAGCTTCCTGAGCAACAGGATCTTCGTTTCTTACTTCGTTCTGTTCGCCGCTTCCTTTACCACAGCCTGTAAATACAAGGCATGCCATTAATGCAAGTACTGCTAATTTCTTAAATTTCATAATGTTAATTCCTCCGTTTATTGTTTTTTACGCTTCTATTTATTATACGTCTCAGGAATTATGATTTTATGGTTAATTTTGAAATTTTTTAATTAAACCTTAGACTTATAGTATATGTTTTCTCGAACTAATTATTCTTTCGCAAATATTATTTGCATTATTAAATCCAATTTCTGTAAGTTCCCTCGCTGATTCACGAATAGACGATTCAAATTTATTAAGAATAGATTCATATTCTTTTACTGCAATTTTATCTCCAAGATTTATTTGAGAAGCCATTGTTCTAAAGTTTTCTTCATTTATCTTGTTTATATCCCGAATTCCGCCTATTCCAAAAGACATTTCTCTTGTGGCTCCTTCATATATTATCGTACTAACTATGTCATATGCCGGGGCCAGACTTATTTCACTCAGACTTTGATTATACAATAAAGAATAATTTTTTATATGGGCGTCTGTGTTTCCTATTACATAATTAAATACGATCCTTCTATATAATTTTAACTGTTCTGACAACGGATTACTTATATTGTCCCTTATTAAACGGAACATTTCGCTTGCATATCCTTCGTCACCTTTCTCATACTTATCATACGATGATATACCCAAAGCTTGTGCAAAATCTTCTTGATGCAATCTGAAAGGCTTTTTTAAGTTATTAATCATCTTTGATGTGTCATTTATAATTCTGTCATATCTTTTTGTTGCAAATAACACTTCAGAATCAGTTCCTTTACCTACGTTGATAATAAAACTTTCCGGAATCTCTATTCCACACTTGCCAGCAGTCATCATAGACAACTGCTCATTTGCAACTATTCCATCCAGTCTGATATGACTCTGCTTAACAATATGTGTACTTGGCGCTAATCCATATGGCAAATACCATTTCTCATTTTCTTCATCGTAATATAAACCCACCTTCCCAGACGCTCCGGTAAGTGAAAGATGAGATTTTATTATCATTTCTGATGATTTTTTTGTTCCTTCTGAAGCAAGTTCTTCAACCTGTTTTTTTGAAATTTCACTATATCCGGAATCTAAAACATCATCTTCTTCACAAATTCTAATTGCACCTAAACATTCTCTACCCAAAAAACTTAATATCGACAAATAATCGTCTTCCGAATAATGCATGTCGGTAGCTATAGTTTTTCGCATAAACCCTTCCGGCAACAGACCATCAAAAAATCGTCTTGTTTTTTCTGCAGAAAATGCTTCATCCTGTAAAGGAATTGATATTGAAATCGCTTTTTTATATTCACTGGCTAAATATTCTTGAGAATATGAAAAACAAGAATCCATCGAGGATTCTCCCGTAATATATCCTACATTAATTGATTTTCCGGATATTTCCATAAAAACATTATATTTTTTCATTTGTCACCTCTTGATGTCGCATTAATATCAAGCCCTAAAAGATTTGCCAAAAAAATAGCTTTTCCTAGTTCTGCTGTACTCTTTCCATTTTCCAGATCAGATATAAAACTAATGCTAAAACCAGTATATTCGGATATATATTTCTGCGTATATCCCATTTCTTTTCTACGATTTTTAATTGCTTCACCAAATGTTTGAGAATCTGTAATTTTCATATGATATCCTCTTCGCCGTTCGGCTTATTCTGTGCTTTTAACAAATAAAATACGCCGTTCGGCTAATTTTATATAGTTTGATTATATAATTAGCCGTTCGGCGTAGTCAAGTTAAAAAAGTAGATATTAGATTGGTATTAGATTGGTTGACCCTACTAAAACAAAGAGCCCATCGGATTAAACCATGTTATTTTAAAAGATCTGCTATAGTTTTTTGTGCTAAAAAATGCACATACACTTTGTTAACCTTTATATTACCTGAAAAAAGCACATATCGAAATCCATATGATATTATAAATATATATCTTTAAGCGAATATAATGTGCTAAAAAAGCATTGGTGGAGGAATGATTAGTGTACGGAACGGGTACAAAAAAAATGCTAAATATGCTTATCTTAAATATTCTCAAGGAATATTCAGACAATGAGCATAGATTACAGCAACAAGATATTATTGATCTTTTGGATAGCAATTATGGAATAAGCTGCGAAAGGCGAGCTATAAAAAATAATATAGTATCACTCCAGGAAATGGGGTACGAAATTGAGTATGGTAAGGGCTATTATCTTAAGACAAGAGATTTTACTGATGCAGAATTAAGATTGTTAATTGATAGTATTTTTTCTTCTAATACAATATCTGACAAAGAGGCTCATCAACTTGTAAAAAAGCTCGAAAAATATTCAAATAAATATTTTAAATTTCATGTGGCACATATACACAGTGCTTCCAGTGGAAAAAATGCTGAAAATCTCAAAGTTATGGAATCTATAGCTGCTATCGATACAGCAATATCAAAGGGAAAGAAGATTTCTTTTTCCTATCTGCAATATGGCTTAGATTTTAAACTCCATCCTAAGAGAGATATCAGATATATTGTCAGTCCTTATCAGATGATAAGCAACAAAGGCAAATATTTTCTCATTGGGAATTATGATTCATATGATGACATCTCACACTATAGAATAGATAGGATTGTGGATGTTGAAGTGCTTAAGGATCCGAGAAAACCAATGAAAAATGTTAAAGGTCTGGAGAATGGATTGAACATCTCAGAGTATATTTCAGAACATGTTTATATGTTTTCCGGGAAAAGTGAGCACATAAAAATCCGCGTAAACGAAAATATGATGGATACACTAATTGATAACTTTGGAAAAGATTTCAGAGTTACCCTTGGAGAAGACAGTTATATCATTGTAGACCTAAAATGTAATCCGGATGCTTTCTTTTATTGGGTAATGCAATATGGCCAGCATATAGAAGTATTAGAGCCTGAAAGCATGAGAGCTCGGATAAAGGAAGCTTCTTTAGAAATATATAAGAAGCATAGATAACCTAATTCATCTAATGGGGGTAAAATGAGCGACGAAAATAAAATAAGGGTTATACCGCACAGAGGTGCTATGCAGATTGGCGGAGTTTGTACAGAAATAGCAACAGATAATGCGAGAATAATGTTTGACTTTGGTTCACCATTGGAAGGTGAAGGCAGACAGGATATTCTTAACATTGACGGTGTTACGAAGGGCAAAGCCAACTGTGACGCTGTGTTTATAACTCATTATCATGGAGATCATGTTGGTGAAGTACCTAACATAATGTTGAATATACCTGTTTATATGCATAAAACTGCTCGAAAAATCCTCTTGGAGCAACAGAAGCACAAAGAAAGTATTGGTCAGATTGTGTGGGCGAAGGATATAAAAGAAATTGCTGAAGGTGTACCTATAGTAATAAAAGACTTGAAGATAACACCTCTGGCTTCTGATCATTCTGCAAGTGACTCTCTTATGTATCTAATTGAAGGTTACAATAAAAGAATTCTTCTTACCGGAGATTATAGATTACATGGATTTTATGCAGAAAAACTCTTGAATACGTTTAGGGGTATAGGTCATATTGACTTGTTCATTACTGAAGGAACAAATCTTTCGAGGTCATCATCTTACTATAAGGATGAGCAGTGGTGTGAAAAAGAGTTTTGGAGAATACTTCGCGATAATAAGTATGTATTTCTCTTAGCCTCTTCATCAAATATTGATAGAATCGCCGCTTTTTCAAGATGTGTTCCAACAGGAGAGTATGCTTTGGCCGATGGTTATCAGACGAATGTTATGAGAATTGCCGATAAAGAACGTGAACCAAAATATAAATCAAATAAAATATGGCCATATAAAGAAGAAAAAAGAGAACTATACGAGAAAGGTGGCTTCGGTATGGTAATTCGAGCTGGTAAACGACATACACCGCTTGTTAAAGAGTTCTTTGAAAAGTATCCGGATAAAACCTGTTTGGTTTATTCGATGTGGAAAGGATACGAAACACTTCCAGATATCGCTGAATTGCTTGAATATAGTAAGGGACATATTGAACGAGTTCATGTATCAGGGCATATTACAAAAGAGGACCTGGAGCAGGTTATAGAAATAGTAAGACCGGATAAGTTGATAATTCATCATACTTCTTTAAATGATAGCATTAATAATATTTTGGTAATTCCTAATAAAACGGAACTAGTACATGTAATTGATAATGATATTATTACCATATGAGTAAAAGGAGAATAAACAATATGTCTAAGAGAAATTTTTCAAGAAGTGAATTAATTGAAAAGTGTAATAAAGAACTTACTGACAAACCTTCGGAATTATATAAGAAGAGCTTTATAACATCTTGTGATACGGTAAAGGAAGAAAATGGATCCGAGAGAACTGAGATAATTGCAGAATGCATTTGTAGAAGGATAGATGACTTAAAAAGAATAAAACGTCTCTCAAGAGAAAACTATAAAATAACATCACATTTGGGAAAACCAACTGAATCTAATCAGGAAGAAAAAAATCTTGCAAAAACGCTTTTTAACCAGTGTAAATTACCAGATGGAATCCATAGGAAACCATATGATTTTATCGGAGCAATTATTGATTATGAAACTCCCCTAAAAACCTGCAATTCAGATAAAGGTGTAGGAAAAATCGATTTGTTATCAGTATCTGATGATAATTCGAACATTTATATATTGGAATTAAAAAAGAAAGATAGCCGTGAATCTATGCTTAGATGTGTCCTTGAGGCATATACTTATTCCATGCAAGTTGATGAAAATAAGCTTAAAAGCAGTTTTAACATCCCTAAAAACTATACCTTAAAACCAACTCCACTTGTTTCAAAAAATGGAGAACAGTGGAAAGAAATGCAGGAACTTAAGGCTGGGAATAAACCACATTTAAAAAAGCTTATGGAAGAATTAAATATAGCAGGACCATTTTACTATGAATTGGTGAATGGAAAATATATAATAACAGATAGATGATAATATTTCTGCTTATCTAAAAAGCAATGCGCCAAAAATGGCGCATTGCTTTTTTTATTATAGAAATATAATGACGATTTCAGGAGAATATTATGGACGAATTAGAAAAAACAAAAATTATTATAGAAAGTAAATTTTATTCTGAAATATTCGATGCAATAACAAATTACCTTCAGGAATTTCCCGAATCATTTTGTTACGATTCGGATATATGCTATAGACATTGGTTTGAACTGGGATTACTTGATTATAAGATAATTAAACTATATTCTTTAACGGATCAGGAAATAAAAATATTAGATATAATAGTGGAGGCAAGCATCAAATTTTTAGATATTGAGGATATTGGTTTGAACTGCACTATGACTGAAAAATTACATATTGAAGCAAACGTTGATATCAAGTATGAGAATTTCGAAGTTGTTGATGTTGGACAATACATAAGTTAATTTTGATTTAATAGATTTTTACAATGTGCCAAAAAAGGCGCATTGTTTTTTTTATTATGTGATTTATAAGGTACATATCACATATAGATAATAGCAAATGGAGGAAATACTAAATGCTTTGTTACAACATCAGGCTGCATTATAAAACAATCAAACCAGAGGAAACTAAAGAAAAAAATGAAAAAAAAGAGGAATCATTAGAAGCAAAAATGGTAAAGCTGAATTCAGAGATATATTCTCATACATCTCAAGATGATTTTTTTGCAGTTGTTTATAGTGCTGATGATGATTTTCTGGATTTTGCA
>ODAI011397514.1_pt1 | contig 16618 bp, 15 predicted proteins | sample 1539321 | NCBI WGS metagenome assembly ODAI01 (sample SAMN02144231, study PRJEB22623) | gut metagenome | biome: sheep rumen | host: Ovis aries | place: New Zealand | reverse complement strand
GTCCCCCGCCGCGCGGATCTCCTTCAGCGCTGTGATCCCGTCCTTCACCGGCATCATGATGTCCAGGATCATGCATTCGTATACGTTCTCGGATGCTTTCCGGACCGCATCGCTCCCGTCATACACCGCGTCTACCTCATAACCCTCGTGGGCCAGGATCGCAGTCACCGCCCGGGACAGTTCTTTTTCATCCTCCGCAAGCAGAATCTTCATTCCTGTTCCTCTTCCTCCGGACTCTCCTCCCGGATCAGGTCCCGGATGGTCTTCAGCGTCAGGTCGCAGGAGGCAAGCTCGTCAGCGCAGCGCTTCAGTTCCGAGGCGATCAGGGACTGGTTCTTCACTTTCTTTTTGTAGTACATCTCATGCTCAAGACTCGCCCAGGTGTCCATTGCGATGGTCCTGAGCTGAATCTCCGCGAGATAACGTCCCGGCCGGTTTCCCCGTATGTCCTCCTCCGGATGCTCTATCTCAAGGATCATATGGTAGCTCCGGTAGCCGTTCGGTTTCCCCGCCCTGATATAATCCTTCTCCTCACGGAGGCTTACGCCTTCCATCTCCCGGAGATGGTCCGCGACGCGGTAGATGTCGTCGACAAAGCGGGTCACGATACGGATGCCGATGGAATCATTCAGTTCCAGCAGCGCGCTTTCCGGCGTCTCCGGGAGCCCTCTTCTCCTGCATTTTTCCCTCATGCTGTTTTCTTCCTTCACCCGGCAGACAAGATGATCCCAGACGGAATGACCCGTCTTCTCCATCTGCTGCCTGTTCCAGTCCTCGAGTCTCTCCGAAAACTCTTTCAGGACTTCCGGCAGCACACCGGCAAAACGCCCGTAAATGCTGTTTTCCGTCATAACCTTCTTCCTTACTGCTTTCCTTACAGTTTTTCTTATTTTCTGATCTCTTTGTCCGCAGCGTTCCCGCCCATACAGTCGCGCACCCAGGCGATGAAATTCGCCGTACTTTCTCCCTTCCGTTCGGCCATGGTGTGGCCCATGCCCCAGACCGTCTCGAAATCCACGGCATATCCGGGTCCGTAGGAAGCGATGGCCAGGGCGAGGTTCGTCTCCGTCGTCAGGGCCGTGTCCCCCTGGCAGATGCCGGAGCGGATCCGCCAGTATCCCGCAGGCTCACTGCTGCCGCTGCCGTCGTAATGATCAAGGAAATAGTAGAGCGGATTGTACATATCCACCCTGGTCTGTACCTGATTTCCGGCGGCGTCCTTCTTCTCCAGGTCCTCCGCGAAGGCAGCCTCGTATTCAGTTCCCGCCGCCAGTCCGGCAAGGACCCGGTCGAAGTGCGCGCCCGCGCCGTCCCCGTAACCGAACAGCGTGTTCTCTCCCTGACCGCGGTCCAGCTGGTCGAAGGCGCCGAGTCCCTTGGACGCGACCTTCATGGCTTTGCAGAAATCCGCCATGGAGGTGATCTCCGCGGTGTTGGACGCCTCGTCATATTTCACCCACGTAAAGGGCTCGTTCAGCGCCGCGATATAGTCCGCAGGGGTCTCATAGGTCCCGGACAGACTCACTGCAGCCGTGGCGTAGGACTTGCGGGTGATGTTGTCCATCTGCGCATAGTCGCCGCCCTCCGCGTTTCCGGCGCCGGGTGCTCCCTGTCCATCAGGTGCTCCCTGTCCGCCGGGGCCGCCATGCCCCCCGGGGCCGCCCATGCCGCCATGCCCGCCGGCATTGTCCGCGTTATAGGGGAATTCCGTATCTTCCAGGAAATGGTTCAGGGATTCCTGCACCACGCCCTTCATATAGTCCGCGTAGCTTCCCGCCTGCCATACGCCCTCACCGGATTCCTCCAGGGTGAGCTCCTGCCCGTCTCCACCCGTCAGTCCGAGGCTGTTGATATAGTCCGCGAAGGCCGCTGCCAGTCCGTCGGAGTATCTCTGCTCTTCTTCCGTGAGTCCCTCCCGGGTGCCTCCGAGGTTCCACTCATAGGCTGCGTCCGCCATATCGAGACTGGTGATGGGGCACCAGCACATGGCCCCGAGCACCGCGTCGCTGTAGTCTCTGGCCGCGCCGATCTGTTCAAGATACGGGGTGTAGAGTTCACTGTCCCCGCTGGCGCCGAGCACCGCGCTCTGGGCCCCGCCGCCGCTCATGCCGCAGCAGAAGAGCGAATTCGCGTCGCCGGGAAGCAGCTCATTGTTGTACCGGAGAAAGCGGATGGCGGCCTTCAGGTCCGTGACGCCGGCGGGGGCGCCGTGTTCCCTGCCGCGGCATCCCGCAACCGCGAGGACCATGCCCTCCTTCGTGTAGTCCGTGACACTGCCGTAGCCGAAGTTCGAATCATAGGATTCCGGCGCGGACATGGCGGAGTACCCCGGCGTGTTGACTGGAAGGATCATGGGAGCCGTGTCGGCGATGTAGCCTCCGCATTCCGCGTTGTCCTCCTTTTCACAGGTCCAGGTGCCGTCTCCGTTATCCGTTCCCGCGAAATAGGCTCCCGGCACAAAGAGTCCCATCGTCTCATACTTTTCGTCCGCGGGCGACGCGCAGTAAGGGATGCCCACCTGCCAGTAGACATCATCCTCCGCGTTATACTGCCACTTTGTCATGTCCACCATGGGCAGGCCTTCGATCACTTCCGTCGTGAGTTCCTTCTTTGCGGAATCCGAGGCGCCCGTTCCGGCAGCCTGTCCTGCCCCGGCGCCGGCGGACGCGGAAGTCTCCTCCGCAGCACTGCCGCTGCCACCAGGACCGCCGCTGCCTGCCGCGCCGCTGGTTCCGGCTGCCCCGCCGCCCGCCGCGCTTCCGCAGGAAGAAAGGATCAGCATCGTCACAAGAGCGGCCGCTGCCGCTATGCTTTTTCCAGAATGTCTTCTCATTATAAAACCTCCGATAATAGAAAGAGCGCACCGGGGCGCGAATTATTTTTATTGTAGCATCTATTTTTGAATTAAGTGTGAAAAATCCTTACAGTTCTAATATGATGCGTACAAATGACTGCCCGCCTTCCGGAAAAAGAACAGGTGAAAAAGCTCCGCCCGGATGATATGATGGAATCACTGAAATGCCCTTGCGGAAAGGAACCGGTACATGACGACACCGATCTATGATTTTGTGACGAATTACATTGCCTCCGGCACCTCCCGGCTGCACATGCCCGGACACAAGGGGCATGGTCCGCTGTGCGTCGAGAACCGGGACATCACGGAGATCGAGGGCGCGGACGTGCTCTGCGAAGGCACCGGCATCATCGGAGAAAGTGAGGCCAACGCTTCCGCTCTCTTCGGCACCGGCACGACACTTTACTCTACAGAGGGGTCCAGTCTTGCGATCCGCGCCATGCTCTACCTGGCCCTGCTCCGCAGCGGACAGCAGGATCCTGCCGCAGGCAGACCCGTTGTCCTGGCGGCGAGAAATGTCCACAAGGCCTTTCTGTACGCCTGTGCCATGCTGGACTGCGACGTGGAATGGATCTACCCTGAGAACACGGATCTGGATTCTGTCTGTTCCTGTCATCCGACTCCGGAGCAGGTACGGTCTTCCCTGGAGCAGATGGCTGCCCGGAGCCGGCTCCCCTTCGCGGTCTATATCACCAGCCCGGACTACCTCGGCACCATTGCGGATGTCCGGGGGATCGCGGATGTCCTGGAATCCTTTGGTGCGGAGGCGGAACCGGGGCCGGATATCCCCGCGGAGGCGGAACCGAGGCCGGATATCCCCCTTCTGGTGGACAATGCCCACGGGGCGTATCTCCGTTTTCTGTCTCCTTCGCTCCATCCCATGGACCTCGGTGCATGGATGTGCTGCGATTCCGCCCATAAGACCCTTCCTGTGCTGACCGGCGGCGCTTATCTCCACCTCAGCGAAGCGGCAGCGGCGGAAGTCGGACACGAAGCCCGTCAGGCCATGGCGCTTTTCGGTTCCACAAGCCCCTCCTACCTGATCCTCCAGTCTCTGGATCTCTGCAACCGCTATCTTTCCGGAGACTTCCGGAAGAAACTGACGGAGACCTGCAGGAGAGTCTCGGGGCTGAAGACCTATCTCGACATGCTGGGGATCAGCACGCTGGACAGCGAACCTCTGAAGCTTGTCATCAAGGCGGCTCCTCTGACCGGAAAACAGCTCGCCGGGATCTTCCGACGCTATGGAGCAGAGCCGGAGTTTTCCGACATCCACTATCTGGTCTGCATGTTTACACCCGAGAACTACACTGAAGATTATATGCGGATCGTTCAGATCTTCCGGGATACCACAGACGTGTGGGAGGCCATCACGGACGCAGCTGAATTCGGCAGACTCCCCGGCATTCCCGCGGAGCTCTCCTCACAGCCGCTCGTCCTGCGGCCGCTGGAACGCGTCATGTCCGTCCGGGAAGCTGTGTTCTCGTCCCATGAGACCATCGACGTCCGGCAGAGCGCCGGAAGGATCCTGGGCCAGATCTCCGTCTCCTGCCCCCCTGCCGTTCCTCTGGCAGTCAGCGGAGAACGGATCACCCCGGACCTGATCCCGCTTTTCCTCGCATACGAAACAGAGACCGTCAGCGTTGTACGCTGACGGTCTCTGTTATTTGCATCTTCTTTTCCTTGGGCGTTTTTTCTCCTTTTCACAAAATCTGTACCCCTGTTTTATTGAAAAAGGGGTACATTTTTCAAAAACCGGCTTAAAAACGCCCTGCAGTATCTTGGCTTAAATACAGCAATTTCACGTATGCGGCGTCTTAACGAACACCCGCACCTCAAGCACGGTCTCCCGCCCCACCTCTGTACAGACAAGCTGCCGGCGCATCTCCGGAATACCGGTGAGTTCTGCCGCCTCCAGTGCTCTTTCATAGGCATTTCCCAGCGCGTCCACAGTTTCGCTTCCGCCCCTCCGCTCAACGGAAAGGAATCTCCCGCCGGCCTTTAAAATGGCAGCGATTCCTGATGCGTAAGACCTGAGGGCCTCAAAGCAGGCTTCCTCATACTGCCGGAGCAGGTCCGCGGCAGTTTCCGTACCCGCCGGCGCATTTTCAGGTCCTTCTGCCGCCGAAGCAGCCTCCGGCTCCTCCACATCGCAGTTCTCATGCATGGTGCGGAGGGAAAACACCACGTCAAAGGCGCCGGCTTCCAGTGTATCTGCCGCTCCGTTCACGAAACGTACATTGGAAAGGCCGAGCTTTTCCGCCAGCTTCTCCGCCGCGGAAATACCTTCCGCGCAGAGATCTGCTCCTGTCACCTCCGCGTCAGGGTAGCGCTGCGCGATAAAGCAGCTCACGATCCCGCAGTCGCAGCCAGCCTCCGCCACACGGAAACAGGGATGCTCTGCCGCACGGACAGCAGACCCCTCCGCGGCATCCGGCCGGGATCTTTCAATACCGGCTCCAGACAAAGGACAGAACACCTCCGGCGTCGCATCGATCAGCCCGCAGGCCTTCCGAAGCACGTCGCCCCCGAAAGCCCCGCTGACTGTAAGCGCTGTATCCAGCGTCCGGTTCTTGACCCGGTAAAAGGCCTGGGGATCCCCCTCCGTTTCTTCCGCGGTCAGAACTTCCTTCAGCGTCTCCGGATCCATGACGTTTCTCAGCTGCTCCAGGGCGCCGGAGGGAGTCTTCGCCGGGAAGATCCCCAGTTTCAGCATATAATCCAGCGCCGCGTCTTTTTTCTTCTTCATCTTCCCGGGCCTGCCTCAGAAGGATTTCAGCGTCACCAGCTGCCAGGCGTGATACACGATCTGCACCGGTGCCGGAAGCAGAAGGTCCGCCCCTGCTTCCGCGAGGATCCTCAGCCGCATCTTTCTCTTCAGCGCCGGATCCAGCTTTCGTGTCGACAGCTCCTTGGCATCCACCTTATGGTTCCGGAGCGCCTCCTCCAGAAGGTGCGGGTCCTGGATGCGCTGCAGACGATGAAGAAGCTCCTGCCGCTCCTCCTTCAGTTCCTGCTTTGCTTCCCGGATGGTTTCGGGATCCAGCTCTTCCAGGATCCTCACCAGCGCATCCCGGCTCAGGGAATGATGGATCATCAGCCCCTTTGTTGCCGGATAGACGCGTACTTTGTGAATGCCCGCCGTGCGGGACAGAATGGCGCAGATCGCGTCCCCCGTGCGCTTCGACGGCTTGTCTCCCGCCATCCGTATCCGCATGGAGGATGATGTCTCATGTTCCACAGTAAATTTCATGAACGGACTCCTGTTTCAGTAATCACAGAAGGGTCTTCACATAGGAAGCGATCTCCTCGTCCTTGCAGTTCGCGAAGAACAGCTCCTGGAACTTCTCTCCTTTCAGAGCTCCCTTCAGGAGATCCTGGTCAATATCCTTCAGGGCGTCGATCAGCGGACGCATGGTCTTTGCACGGACCTCGTCCAGGATCCGCTTGTTCCGCATCTCCGGCTCCACGCGCTCCTTCGGATAGCCCTGGCCGTGGCCGAAGCCAAACAGCTTTTCAAAAATATACTGCAGCTTCAGCTCACCGCCCCAGCCAAAATTCAGCGCGAAGGGAAGAGAAACGGCATTGCCGTCGTTGATATGCGCAAAGGTGTATGCATCCAGGGCATCAGCCACATGGCCGCAGATCACGCCCGGGAAACTGTTCAGCGCGAGCATAGCTCCCTCGCCGGTACCGCAGCCGGTGACGACAAAATCCGCCGCGCCGCTGTTCAGAAGGATCGCCGCAAGGATCCCGTTCTGTACATAAGTCAGCTGAGCCGCGTCATCCGCCGCGTACATACCGTAATTAAACACTTCATGGCCCATGGGCTCCACGACCTTCTTCAGTGTCTCATAAACGAGCGCGTTCTTTGCTGCCTGGCTGTTTTCATTGATAAGTGCGATCTTCATTTTCTGCCTCCTGTTTGTGTTGATGGGGCCGGATCAAAACCCTGCCTTTGTTTTCTGTGTGATGTCATTACCATTTTATACAACGGGTTCAAAAAATACAATGCACGTATTATCCGCCCATGCTATCATGGTAGCAGAGTCCGGTCTCCGGCCGGATTCCACTCTTGAGAGCTTCGGTCTCTGACCGGGCATTCAGTTAAGGAGAATATGATCATGAACTATGTTTTGTTTGATATCGACGGCACCCTGTGGGACGCCGTACCGCAGATGCACGCTTCCTGGAACGCGGTGCTGGAGAGCCGGCCGGAAAGTGCGGGCAGGACTCTCTCACTGCAGGAAGTCTATTCCCTGATGGGCCATACCGGTGAGGAGATCGCCGCCTACACCCTTCCCCGGCTTCCTGAGGAGCTGCGGATGGACATCATGAGTGAAGCCTTCGCCCGGGAACACGAGGACCTGAAGACCATTCCCGGCACCTTCTATCCCGGTGTCGGAGAAACGATGCGGCAGCTTTCCGCCGCCGGTTACGGCATCGGCATCATTTCCAACTGCCAGGACGGTTACATCGGCATCATGCTGTCCCACGGCGGTTTCCGGGACTTTGTGATCGATTCCGAATGCAGCGGCCGGACCGGCCTGCCGAAGGGCGACAATATCCGCCTGCTTCTTGAAAGGAACCATGTCCCGGCGGATGATGCTGTCTATGTCGGCGACACCTCCATGGACGAAGCTGCCTCCCGGGCGGCAGGTGTCCGCTTCGTATTCGCTTCCTACGGATTCGGCAAGGCTTCCTGCCCTGACGCGGTGATCCGCTCCATTTCGGAACTTCCGGACGTCCTCACCGGTCTTTTCGGCGGCGGTCTTCTTGGGGAAAGCTCCGCTGAATTCACATCGCTCCTGGCTTCTCCCTCCTCCGTCCCCGGCGGCGGAGGCGCCAGTGCCCTCGCAGGCGCCATCGGCGCTGCCCTGGGCGACATGGTCGGGGAGCTCACCCTCGGGAAAAAGAAGTACAAAGATGTGGAAGATGAGATCCGCGAGGCCATGACCGCGGCCCGGGACCTCCGCGTACGTCTCCTCTCCTGTGTCGAAAAGGACGCCGCCGCTTTTGAACCGCTCTCCCGGGCCTACGGCATTCCGAAGGACGACCCGGACCGGGAACGTGTCATGGAAGCCTGCCTCAAGGATGCCGCTGCCGTCCCTGCGGAGATCTTTGACCTCTGCTGCGAAGCCATCGCGATCCAGAAGGTCTTTGCGGAAAAAGGCAGCCGCCTCATGATCTCGGATGCCGCCACCGGCGCTGCTCTCTGCCGGGGCGCTCTGTACGGAGCCGCCATGAACGTCCGCGTCAACACCCGCCTCATGAAAGACCGGGACTACGCGGAACAGCTGGACCGCCGCATCAGCGACAAACTGGAGACCTACGCTTCCCTGGCGCAGGAGATCTACACGAATGTGGAACAGAAACTGAGCTGACGACTATGCTTTTGAAAGGAAACTGAACTGATGGCATTACTGTTGAAAGGAGCGCCGGTGGCAGCCGCGCTGACAGAACTGGCAGAACAGAAAACGTCCCTGCTGAAAGAGCAGGGGATCGTACCCTCTCTCGCGATCCTCAGGGTCGGCGAACGCGATGACGACCTGAGCTATGAACGCGGCGCTATGAAGCGCTGCGGGAAGGCCGGGGTCAGGACTGTCCAGGCTGTCCTTCCGGAAGATGTGTCTCCGGAAGTCTTTTTCCGCACGCTGGATGATCTGAACCGGGACCCGGATGTCCATGGGATCCTCATGTTCCGCCCCCTTCCCCCGCAGCTCGACGGAGAGAAGGCGCGGCAGATGCTGGAGCCCGCGAAGGATGTGGACGGCTGCACCGACGGTTCCCTCGCCGGCGTTTTTACCGGGACAGCCTCCGGATTTCCGCCCTGCACTGCCCGGGCTGCCATGGAACTGCTGAAATATTACGGCATCGACCCCAAAGGAAAACGTGCGGCTGTGATCGGCCGCTCCCTGGTGATCGGACGTCCTGTGGCGATGCTGCTGATGCACGCCAACGCCACCGTCACCGTCTGCCACACCCGGACCGTCGACGTTCCCTCCGTGACCCGCGATGCGGACCTGGTGATCGCTGCCTCCGGGCAGATGGAAAGTGTCGGTGCCTCTTATTTCCGCCCCCTCTCCCCGGGTGCCGGGGCAGACGGCAACGGTCAGGTGGTGATCGATGTCGGCATCGGCTGGAACGAAGCAAAGCAGAAGCTCTGCGGCGACGTGCGGTTTGAGGAAGCGGAACCACTGGTCTCCGCCATCACCCCTGTGCCGGGCGGCGTCGGTGCCGTCACCTCCGCGGTCCTGGCGCTGCATACCGTGGAAGCGGCCCTCCGGCGGGTGAAGTGAAAGCCGTCTCTGTGTACCGAAAAAAAGACGTGAAAATTACGTGACTTTTTTCACGAACCGCGTGACAAACCTTTTTTCTCTGTTATAATGAAGTTGCTTAAAGGGAAGAAGCAGCTCCACCGCACCGCAAGAGGGCGGAAAGAGAGTCCGATGTACCTGAGTATGGACGTCAGGACGGCGGGAGCCCGGAAGCATGAGACCCGCAGTTAAAAGCTGTGAAACGGCAGCAGAAAAAACGTGAAAAGGTGCTGCCAGCCATCGTTGTATCCGCAGAGTGCGGAATGACAGAAGGAGGAAAACTGAATATGAAAAACAACAGATTTGATGCAGTCTACATTGCTGAAATGGGCCTTCTCATCGCCATCGAGCTCGTCATGAAGCTCACCGGGCTGGGAAGTGTCCCCGTCGGACCGCTGTACATGTCGTTTCTGACCGTGCCCATCGCCATTGCCGCGATGCTCCTCGGACCCATGGCCGGTGCCATCACCGGCGCTGTATTCGGATTTGTAAGCTTCTATGATGCCATGACCGGCGCTTCTGTCATGACCGGCGCATTCTTCCAGATCAGCCCCCTGAACACCTTCATCCTGACGGTGGGCATGCGTGTGCTGATGGGTACCTGTGTCGGCTGGCTGTTCAAGGTCTTCAAGGCAGCAGATCCTACCAGGACCGTTTGCTACCTGCTGGGCGCCATTTCCGCACCGCTCCTGAACACCTTCTTCTTTATGGGTTACATCGTTCTTGTGTTCTACAGGACCGAGTACATCCAGAACCTGGTGGCAAAGCTCGGCGCGACGAACCCCGTCTCCTTCGTGGTGATGCTGGTCGGCGTGCAGGGCCTGATCGAAGCAGTGGTCTGCGGCATTGTCGGCACCGTCGTGGCAAAGACCCTCGCCCACGTGATGGTAAACCAGATCGGCAGAAGAAAAGTCGCTGTCTGACGCAGCATCTTCCACTGAAACAAAAGAATCCGCCTCAGCTGTTCCCAGTCAGCTGAGGCGGATTTTTTAATATTCAGTTTTTCTCCTTTCTCACGCTCCTTCTCCTGCATTGGTAAGAAAGTCCTTCCACGCCGTTTCCTTGCCGGCTGCTGCGGCACGTTCCTCACAGATCCTTCTGATGTTGAGGATGTAAATATCGACGGCGTCCTGGGCTGCATGAAAAAGATCACTTACTTCCGCAGCTGCCTGTGCGACAGAATCGCAGCTGCTGATCCTCTGATCCCTGTCGCGGAGGACCGCTTTTGCTTCTTCTACCTCCTTTCTGAGACGGTCGATCTCCTTGCTCTGTTCGAGCATCAGCTCGAGAAGTTCTTCTCTGGTAAGCTTTCTTAATCTTCTGTCTTCCATCGCGGTTCCTCCTGTTTTACTCATCCCTTTTACCGAGGCGTTCTGTCCTCTTACCCATTCCCTTTTGTCGAGACGTTCTGTCCTCTTACCCGTTCCCTTTCATCGAGGCTCTGATCTCTTTAACTCTTATTTCTATTATTTACCCGTTTCTGTCACACGACTGTCATATCATGTTCTCTATGATTCTAATTATAGGGATCAAGTGTCAAAAGATGCGTCCATGGATAAGTGTTTTTTATAATTTTGAGACGGAAAAAGACTGCCGCCCGGTCCGGGCGGCAGTCCTGTTTCAGCAGTATATTCAAGGCATGAGATTTCGTTTCCATTCGGAAAAGTTTTCCGGCAGCGCAGTGAAGGTGAGCGTCAGGACCCTCTGGTCTTCTTCTCCGGTGTACAGAAGGTCTGTCACCTTCACGTCCAGTTCCCCGCCGATATCCAGACGGAGGTTGTCAAAAAGAGACTGCTCTCCGCCGGTCTTGAGAAGAGCCCGCTTCCCTGACAGGGCCAGCAGCTCCCCTCTGTATTCCCGTTCTCCCACCTGCTTCCCGTCCATCTTGAAAAACCTGACAGGACACGGAACAGGAAGCGCGCGGAATACATCCTGTTCTTTCTTTTCTTCTTCCTCAAGGTACAGACCGTAAGGTCCTCCGATGCCTCCCGCTTCGGAGATCGTGATATCTCCCCTGACCCCTTTAAAGGACATGGAGAACTCACTCCGGACAATGAGATCCTTTCCCACTGCCGCCCGGGTCGTCGGCGAGACCAGGATCTGTCCTCCTGTGGTGCAGCCTTCGATCCGCCCCGCCAGGTTGACCGCAGCTCCCATCACCCCGTACTTTGTGCGGCGTTCCGACCCGATATTGCCGAGGATCACGTTGTCGGTATTGATGCCGATCCCCATGGAAAGCCGTTCAAAACCGTGTTCCTCGTTCCACTCGTTGACATACTTCATCCGTTTCTGCATCGCCACTGCAGCAGCGACCGCATTGGAAGCATGATCCTCGCAAGGCGTGGGCGCACCGAAAATGATGAACATTCCGTCTCCGAGAAACTCTATGATCGTCCCGCCGTAGCGGCTGATCTCCTCGTACATTTCGGCGAAATAATGATTGAGCATCGTGATGAGCCGCTCAGGCTCCATGCGCTCGCACATCATCGTAAAGCCCCGGAGATCGCTCATCATGATCGTGATCCTGCGCCGGCTTCCGCCCATCTTCATCCCGTCCGGAGTGTCCAGGATCTCCCGGACAATGTCGTCGGAAAGATACCGTCCGAAAGTCTCCTTCAGCAGCCGGTTTCTGAGTTCCAGCTGCTCGTTCAGGGACCGGATCCTTTCCATGGCCTTCACCGCATCCCGCATGCGGTTCAGCTCCGTGATGTCGCTCAGGACCAGAATGATGCCGATCAGCTTCCCGTTTTCTCTCAGATAGGACGAGACAACACGCAGCTGCTTCTCCTTGTCCCCGCAGAAATAGGAAACGTAGCTCTCCATCCGCCTGCGTTTTTCATAGATCGCGTCCAGGACCGTCTGCGCGAAGGCATCGTTCCTCTCATCGTCAAAAAAACAGGACGCAAAGGAGCGGCCTGTCAGCTCCTCTCTTTCCTTTTCGAGAACAGCCAGGGCCGCGTCATTTGCCAGTTCTATGATCCCGTTATAGCGTATCGCCATAACGCCTTCAGACATATCCGTTATAATACTTTCCCGTATAGTCTGATGTCCGTCCATTCAGAGCCTCCCTCTGTAAGCGGAAGTAAGCGGAACCGCGCCTGCAGTAAAGGATCTCAGTAGTACATGGTGTTGTTGTATGCCTGCGCCATGATCGTGTAGTACTCGATGCTCTTCATGTACTCTTCTGCCAGCTCTCTGCCGTGTTCTTCCGCATCCACCATCTTTTCCACCGTCTGGCAGGCATGGACATAGTCCACAGTCAGAGTTCTCAGGCGGGAGGAAAGATGCTGCAGCGCCATCAGCACCATGCTGGGCGCTTTTTTGCAGAGGCCTTCCAGATCCGCTTCGGTGATGACCTTCAGGACAGTTCCGTTGGAATCTGCCACAGCAGCGGCGCTGCGGGGAAGTTTTTCGATCATGCCCATCTCACCGAAGAACTGGTTCGACTTCAGCGTCGTAAGAAGCTTCTCGTCATCGGTCTCAAAATTCGCATAGATCCCGACCGTACCGGAAGCGATATAATACATGCAGTCAGCCTCATCCCCCTGACGGAACAGGAGTCTGCCTTTGCCGCAGTGGATCTTCCTCAGTCCGTCGGCATCCGCCTCATTTTCATCCGGAAGCACTGCATCCTTGCCCTTCGGCATCCGGCCGCCCATGCGGGAAACCAGGTAGGCCGTCTTCAGGAACTTCTCGATCCTGGACAGAAGACTGCCGCTCCTGAGGATCTCGCCGCTGGTCTCCTTCATCTCCCGGATGGTTCCGCACACTTCAAGATAATCATCCGTCAGTTCTCTGAGCCGGCTGCTCAGATTTGCCATGATATTGCGGATCTGAGCGGGATCCTCCCGGAAGAATTCGCTGACTTCCGCGGTGGAGATCTCCATCAGGGAAGTATCGTTCTCGCCGGCAACGACCGTCGCGGATCTCGGATACGCTTCCAGGACCGCCATCTCTCCGAAAATGCTTCCCTCGTCCAGCGTGGTGAGATGCCTCTCATCCTCTGTCCCGTATCCGAGAAACACCTCCGCACTTCCGGAGATGATCACATACATGCTGTCGGCAAGATCTCCCTCCCGGACGATGATCTCCCCCCGGGAAAAAGTTTTTTTAACCATATCTATCACCTTCCTTATATGATAAGAGCCGCTGCCAACGGGTCACTCTCTTCTCCCGCGACAGCGGCACCAGTATCAGGATCTGCCAGATCCCGTTATGCTACATTCAGATAGATGACCATCTTGACGTGATCTTCCGTGACGCCGACCCGAACATCAGACGCAATGGTCGCGACGATGGACTTCTCAAGCTCATCCCACCGGCCTTTCGCGGAATCATCTTCCTTCAGAAGCTTCTGCACGTTCGACTTGTACTGTTTCAGAGACCAGGCATACTCTTCCCCGTCCTCACCGTCAAAGCGGATCGTTCCGAGTTTTCCGTAAAGAAGTTCTGCTTCTGAGTATGTCATTCCTCTGGCTGCTTCCATAACGGCAGCTTTTCTGTTTTCCTTCAGGGCTGCCTTGTAATGCTTCCAGATTCTTGCCATGATGCCTTTGCCGGCAGTGTTCTCCCCACTGCTGGAAACTGAAAGCAGCTGTGCCTCTTCTTCCTCTGTGATATCGGCATCTCCCTGGAGGATGATCCTGTACTCATCCTCTCCGCTTTCCGCCCAGAACTTCGCGGAAAACTCTCCGACGATCGCCGTCACCATGCTGAAGGTCTCCTCCGCCAGAAGACGCAGATGCAGCCTGTCCTTCCTGGCAAGCATGCCGACGTCCGCCAGTCCTTCGATCCTGTTCAGCGCAAGCTGTACGCCGTTTCCGTTGCTGTCGATCGTTGTAATATCAGTTCTCATCGCCCTTCCTCCGCACTCAGACTATGGTAAGGATATCAACAAAACCGGTAACCTCAAAGATCTCCTGAATATCCTCCTGGACATTGCAGACGACCATGGAACCCTGCTTATTCATAACTTTCTGAGCGTAAAGAAGGACACGAAGTCCTGCAGAAGAAATATACTCTACTTCCTTAAGATCAAAAACCAGCTCCTTGACGCCGTTCAGCCCTTCCTTCAGTTCTGTCTCAAGCTGCGGCGCGGTCTGCGTATCAAGACGGCCTGCCATCTGAACAGTCAGCTTTTCTCCATCCTGCTTCTTGTTGATAATAATCATTTCCGTCTTTCCTTTCATTATGTAATAGTATTGCATTGTTACTGTCATCTTAGCACAGTCAAAAAATCAGGACAAGTACTGCTGATGCATATCTTTTTCTTCAGATGTTCCAATTATAAAAAAAAGACGTCACAACAGTGTCACAGAGTCCCTTTCTTCACTGCCTTGTCCCCGAAACGGCGGTTGATGCGGTCCATCATGTCTTTCAGTGCCGCTTCTCTCTTCTGCGCTTCTTTCTGTGCTTCTTTCTGCGCTTCTTTCTGCGCTTCTTTCTGCGCCTTTTCCTGTTCTGTCTCCTCCGGCGGCAGGTCAAACAGGCTGAGCTGCCGGTATACCTCTTTTTTGTTCGTCAGCTTCGCGGCGCTGACCCCCACCAGGCGCAGCACCTCTCCTCTGCTGAAGAGTCCGTCCTCCGCTTCTTCCTGTTCGTCCCCCGGCTCCGTGTTTCCTTCTCCCGCGAAGAGAAGACGGTGCATAAGCTGATCCGCAGTCCGGAAGATCTCGGCCGGATCGTCCGTTGAAAAGGACAGCGTGGTCTGCCGGGAATGACGCTGAAACGCTCCTGTCTTCACCATGACGCCGATGGTGTAAGCGCGGACTCCGTCCCTCTTCATGCGGGAAGCCACTTTTTCGGAGAGATGCCTGAGGATCGGAGGCAGTGCCTCCGCGTAATTCTGGAGGGTGATATCCTCCGCTGTGGTCGTCTCATTGGAGTAGCTCTTTGCGTCTTCCTCCTCCGGATGCAGAGCGGAAGAGCTGATCCCGTTTGCCGCGCGGTGAATATACGCGCCGCCTTTTTCTCCCAGGATCGCCTGGAGGATCTTTACGTCCGTCCCCGCCGCGTCCCCGATGGTGCGGATCCCGAAAGAGCTTAAGCGCGCCGCCGTGGCTGCCCCGCATCCGAACAGTTCTCTTATCGGCAGAGGCCACAGCTTCTCCGGGATCTCCGAAGGCCAGAGCGTATGCGTCCTGTCGGGTTTTTCGAAATCGCTCGCCATCTTCGCGAGGAGCTTGTTCTCCGAGATGCCGACATTGACCGTAAACTGAAGCTTTTCCCGTATCTCTGCCCGCAGTGCCGCCGCTTCCGCCAGCGGATCCGGTATGCCCGTCATGTCCGCGAAGGCCTCATCGATGGACACCTGTTCCACCAGGGCGGAATGCTGCTTAAGGATCCTGATAAATGCTTTGGAATACTGTCTGTAAGTCTGAAAGTCCGAGGGGATCAGGATCAGATCCGGACATTTTCTCAGTGCTGTCATGACCGGTTCTCCAGTGGTGATCCCGAATCTCTTCGCAGGAATGGACTTCGCCGTGATCACGCCGTGCCGTGTCTTTACATCCCCTCCCACAGCCGACGGCACCGTCCGGAGATCCAGGGCGGAAGGATCGTCCTTCAGCCGCTTTACGGCGGACCAGGAAAGAAAAGCAGAATTCACATCCACATGAAATATGATCTTCATCCTTCCCTCCTTTCACCACAAGTATAACACGGCGGACACGAAAAGCCGCAGACCCGGGTCACGGATCTGCGGCTTTTCTCCGGAGGTTACACGTTCTTAATGCACGCGCGGAGGGTGAAATAATGCATCAGTTTTCTGTGAACAGCGGTGTTGAGTAGTATCTGTCTCCACTGTCCGGAAGGAGCGCCACGATGACCTTCCCCTTGTTCTCCGGACGCTTCGCCAGGGTGATCGCCCCGTGCAGCGCTGCGCCTGAGGAGATGCCGGTCAGGATCCCTTCCTTCTTCGCCAGCAGCTTCGACGCTGCAAATGCGTCTGCGTTGGAAGCCTTGAACACTTCGTCATAGACCTTGGTGTTCAGCACGTCCGGCACGAATCCCGCGCCGATCCCCTGGATCTTGTGCGCGCCGCTTCTTCCTTCTGAGAGTACCGGCGAATCCTCCGGCTCCAGCGCGACGACCTTGACCGCAGGATTCTGCTCCTTCAGGTACTCTCCCGTTCCGGTCACCGTGCCGCCGGTTCCGACACCGGCGATGAAGATATCGACTTTGCCGTCTGTGTCCTTCCAGATCTCCGGGCCTGTCGTGGCCTTGTGGATCGCCGGGTTCGCCGGGTTCACGAACTGCCCGGGAATAAAGCTGCCCGGGATCTCCTTCGACAGCTCCTCCGCTCTGGCGATGGCGCCCTTCATGCCTTTCGATCCCTCTGTGAGCACCAGTTCGGCGCCGTGGGCCTTCAGGATGTTCCGGCGCTCCACGCTCATGGTCTCAGGCATCGTCAGGATGATACGGTAGCCCTTTGCAGCCGCGATGGAGG
>ODAI014692049.1_pt1 | contig 16619 bp, 9 predicted proteins | sample 1539321 | NCBI WGS metagenome assembly ODAI01 (sample SAMN02144231, study PRJEB22623) | gut metagenome | biome: sheep rumen | host: Ovis aries | place: New Zealand | reverse complement strand
TTAAGGACTTTAAGGACATTAAGGACTTTAAGACCATCAACGCCATATGTCTAAGCTCCAAGTCTCCTAAACGCCCAAACGACCAAACGACCAAACGACCAAACGACTAAACGACTAAGCGACTAAACGCCCAAACGACCAAATTATTCCGGGCATTCAAACTTCGTCCCTGTCTGCTTGACAAGAGCGCGCCTGAATCGCTCGGGGTAACCTGGGCGCTGAGGACGGGTGCCAAGACCATTCTTGTCGCGGGTGAAACGCCCCTCGCTCTCAGGATGAATGATCATGTCATTGTATTTCACAATCAGATAGCGGCCGAGCGCATTCCAGCGGGCAAGCATTTCCTGCGCCTTTTCCACACTGTAGATATTGAGAAACTCCACGGCCTTCTCAGGACTTCCGGCATACATCTCCTGAGCCACCTGCTCCACCATTTCCTGGTTGGCGAAATATGAATTCTCCAGTGAATCCCTCACGGTTTTCAGAGAGGGGAAGAGCAGCGAGTAGCGCGGATAGACCATATTGGCCACCCAGTTGCAAACCCAGAAAGCATTGCGGTCAGAGAAAGTCACTTCATCGGCACCGGGGGTGTTGTAGCATTCCGGCCTTTTGGTCATACTGCAATAGACAGGAGTATAGGCCACCATATTGCCGTCATCGTTGCCCCACCACATCAGGCCGCCAATCTCACGCGGAAGCCACGACCGCATCTGGCTGACATACGAAAAGCCTGTCTGCTGTGTGGATATAGGCCGCTCATTGAAATATTTCTTTCCATCGACTTCAAATGTGAGTGGCGTGGGACGGTAAGGCATTTCCCAGATACCGCCTCCGATATCACTGTCAAGGGCGAAAGGAGTGCCTTCGTAATGGTCGCGCATGCAGGCCATCACGTCCTGCACAGTCACCTTGCGGTTGGGAATGATCCAGAGAGGCATCGGCTCGCAGTCTTTCTCCTTTCCCATCGCATAGGGGAGATAGCGGTTCATCTCGTCGCTGAAATGATTGAAAAAGCTCCATACCCGCGCCTCACAGAAGCGGCGTCCGGAAAAATCGGGCTGGGCATAGGTCTCATTCCAGTTGAACTCTGCGTCCTTGCCGGAAAACCAGCCCATCTTCCTTGCGTACTTCACCACATCCTTCGAATACATCACGTTCTTCTTGTCCTTCATATTGAAGGTCGTGATGCGGCTCTGGTTGGCATGCGCACAGATGGCGTCGTCGGGGATGCGGATGGCCACCCAGACAGCACTCTTACTGCCAGGTCCCATGCCCATCATCTCCATGATCCACGCCTCATTAGGATCGCAGATGGTGAAGGTCTCGCCTTCGGAGTTGTAGCCGTAGGTCTCCACCAATGTCGTCATCACCTTGATGGCCTCCCTGGCCGACTTTGAGCGCTGGAGGGCGATGTAGATCAACGAGCCGTAGTCGAGGATACCTGTAGAGTCGACCATCTCCTCACGGCCTCCATAGGTGGTTTCGCCGATGGTGACCTGATATTCATTGATGTTGCCGATGACGTTGTAGGTCTCCGGCGCCTCGGGGATTTCTCCATGATAGGCATTTGTATCCCAGTCGACAACCCTCCTCATCTCACCGGGCGCATGCTTGCCCGCGGGATAGTGGCACAGGTTCTGGAACATGCCATAGTCGTCGGCATTGTAGGTGCAGATTACCGAACCGTCGGCACTGGCGGCCTTGCCGATGATAAAATTGGTGCATGCCAGAGCGCTGCCGGCGGCACACACAAACATAAAGGTGAACAGTTTTCTCATCATATTAGTAAAGTATGGTTGTGTCATAGACGGATTCGTTGCCCGTACGGTCGCGGGCCAACAGGCGCAACTGTCGCTCCTGGCCACTGGGCATCACGGGAGTGTCTCTCAGGTCGCAGATGATACGCGAGGATTTCTTCACATGGTCGAAGAGGACGAACTGGCCGTCGATATATCCCTCGAAGTCGGAGATGCCCGACTGCTCATCCTTCAGGTCGAAGATAAACAGCGGCATCTTTGCCCATTCACGTTCATTCACGGGGATGATGCGCGGACTCACGTCGTCATAGGCGATGGAGAACGTATCGCCGATATCATAGACAGAGCCTTCCACCCAACCGTCGTTGTAGACACCTTTCACAAATAGCAGGTCGTCTTTGTCGGGGTCAAGGTCGGCATGTTTGTCTTGTCTTCTCGCCGCGATGTAGAGTTTGCCGGTGTCTTCCACCTCGTCGGTCAACCTGATTCTGAGAGAGGCTTTCTCGTAAAGGGGAACCGACTTGTTGGAGAAGGAGTATTCTTCTGACTTTCTCGCCCGATGCCGTTTGGCCGAGAGCAAGACCCGGGCATCATCGAGCAATGCCCCCTTGGGCACCATGAGAGAGACGTCCTCCGTACGGCACTCGTTCTCCTTATCCCTCTCAAAGTGCAATGAATCGCCCTTCTCCGCCACCGGTGGGATGGTGTCGCGACGGGCATTCACACTGAAGTGGTATTCTGACTGATTGCCGAAAAAGTCTTTCAGCACATAGGTGAGGCGGTATTCCCGCTCCTGGTTGAAGTCGACAATGCCGTTGCTGGCATTGGCTTTCAGAAACGACAGCCGGTTGCCAGGCAGGATATAAGACCTCAGGAACCAGACGTGATTCTTGATGAAATAATCATAGTCGCCCCATATATTCACCATTTTGTTCTCATCAGCGGGGATATTGTCGACCTCACTGTGAAACACCTCCTCGCCGTCCACAAGAAGGGTGGTCTGCCTGATGCCGTAGCGGTTGGCCGAGCCTTGCATGAAATCATCCGCATGGAGGCCGAATCCCACTTTTCCCCACGCCGTGAGTGAGTCGGTGATATCGAAGCCGGTAAACTCAAAGCACTGCTGCTCAGCGCTGCCGCAGAAGTTGCCCTCACCTTTTATGGGATAGGCCATGAGCGCATGAGCACGGGGACTGACACTGTCCTCCAACAGCGTAGGCATGAAATCCAGCGGGTCGAGCATGTTCCAGTTGTCTGTCTGATGGATTTCAAGGTGCAGATGCGGTCCCATACTCGAACCGGTATCGCCACTGAGCGCTATCAACTGACCTTTGGCCACGGGGCAGGCAGTGGCATCAAGGGTGATGTCCACGTCGGTCGTCTTATGCTGATACTGCCATTTTCTCACTTGCATCTCTATAGACGGAGCGAAGCGCTGCAGATGGGCATACACACTCGTATAGCCTTCGGGATGCCTGACATAGACGGCATTGCCCATACCGCCCACGTTTACAGTCACACGCGACACATAGCCGTCGCCGATGGAATAGACGGCCTTGCCCTCTTCCTGCTGGGTCTTGATATCGAGCCCTCCATGGAAATGGTTGGGGCGAGGCTCACCGAAATTGCCTGACAGCAGCACATCGAAATGCACCGGGGAGAGATAAGTGACGGCGGCGAGTATGAAGCTGACTATCATCATTTCAAAAAGGCTAAAAGGATTAAATATGAGGACGGCCGGGAGGAGGCGGTGGCGACACCGGAGGTTGCCGGTCGGCATGAGGATCCGGCGTGTCGTTGTCGCCCACCCTCACCTCGGGATGCATGGTGACGGGCAGGTCGTCGCGCTTGCGTTCGGGCCTGTCAGGACGCACGATGGTATCTGCGTCTGCCTCATCCACCGCCTTGGGCGGTTCGGTATGCATCCTGAGTAGACGCATATTGCTGATACACATCAACTTGAGTGTCTGCGTGCCATTTGGCAGACTCTGATTGCCCTTCCCGAGATAAATGAACCCGCGGACGTGCTTGATGCCTTTCCTGCTGCCGTCAGGAATCTGGATATTGTAATGATTGTCCGACACGATATGCATCACCTGACTATAGGTGCTGTCATTCTTAAAGGTGACGGCCAGCATGGCCACGCCATCCCTGATGCCCTCCTGGAAGATAAACTGGTTGTCGAAACTGAGAATCATCTTGTCGCCTTCGTGATAGGCCGAGTCGGCTGCCACGTCGAACGAGACGACATGATAGGGAGCCTGCGGCATAAGCACCACCGACCTGTCGTTTCTCCAGACAGTGGCAGTGTCGCCCTGCGACGCCACATTGCCAAACTGGCTGAGCTCGTTGGCCGTCGCGCCCAAGGCGACAGCATCATCGTTGAGCCGCTTGGCCAACTTCTCATAAATCTCATGAAGGCGCTCCGCATGCCTGTAGTAATAGACAAGCGAAGAGTCCAGTTGTGCTTCGGTGACGCCGTGCTTGCGCAGCGCCGCCTCCCTATATGCTTGCCTCCTGAATGCCAGTTCGCTGTAATTGCCCTCAGCGTAGGCCATGCCATCGGCCACATGATAATCATAGAGGATATCCTCCAACTGTCGAGGCTGGATATACTCCTTAGGCACTCTTGGCTTGCAACCGATAAAGGCAGCCGACATCAGAATGAGCAGTATATAAGCACATCTCGTCATGGGTTACCGGTTAGGTTCATTCTCCTCTACGACCTCTTCCTGCTGACTCTCAGACTTGTCGCCCGCAGAGAGCGTGATGCCGCCCAGTTCCTTCCTGCAGAACAGCAGCAGGCAGACGACACCGACACTGATGCATGCGTCGGCAAAATTGAAAATCGGACTGAAGAAGACGAAACGGTCTCCACCCCAGAAGGGCAGCCAGTCGGGCAAGTAGGTGTCGATGATGGGAAAGTAGAACATATCGACCACTTTGCCATAGAAGACGGAAGAGTAGCCCGTGCCCCAAGGCACGAAATAAGACACCTCCATATCGGTGGAAGGAGAAAAGATTTCTCCATAGCACAGACAGTCGATGATGTTGCCTCCCGCACCTGCGAGCACCATGGCCAGAAACACGATATATATCCATCTCGCATTTTTCCTGACCTGACGGAAGATATAGACACCGATGACCAACACGGCCACGATGCGGAAAAGCGTCAGCACCAACTTGTTGATGAACGTCATGCCGTAGGCCATGCCCTCGTTCTCGATGAAACAAATATAGAACCAATCCGTCACACGGATGGACTCATGCAGGAACATGCCTGTCTTGACCTCGATTTTGATGATCTGGTCGATGATGAGAATCAGTAGCATGATGACACATGCTACTGCTCCCTTGGTGACGCGGCCCGCCATCATCAGTTTTTGTTTCTTGCGTTCTTGGTAGACACGCAAAGAGTGGCGTGGGGCACGATGCGCAGCCTCTCCTTGGGTATCAGCTCACCAGTGATGCGGTCGATGCCGTAGGTCTTGTTCTCGATACGGACGAGCGCAGCCTCAAGTCCTTGGATGAATTTCTGCTGACGGCTGGCCAGTTGCACCAACTGCTCCTTGCTCTGAGTGGCACTGCCCTCTTCGAGCACCTTATAGGTGGGTGATGTATCGTCCACATCGTTGCCGTCGGCATTCATCAGCTGCCTCATCATTTGGTTGTAGTCGCGACGTGCCAGACTCAGTTTATCGGTGATAATCTGTCTGAACTCTTCCAGTTCCTCATCGCTATAACGTGTTCTCTCTGCCATAGTTATTTGGTTAATTGATTATTCCTTTGTCTTTTCAATCAAAATATTTGCCTCGAAATTGTCGAATTTCACGGGTGTGCCGTCGTTCTCGGCAAACGTGATGGCGTCTGCCAGCACTTGTGTCTGCACATAGTCGCCGAAGTGCTCCACAGCCTGCATGATGTCGTCGACAGGCGACACCGTCACGCGGATGCGGTCGGTGATCTCGAGTCCGCCGTCCTTTCTGAGGTTCTGCACCCTGTTGACCAGCTCACGGGCCATGCCCTCTCTCACGAGCGAATCATTGAGCTCCACTTCGAGAGCCACCGTGAGGTTGCCTTCGTTGGCGACGAGCCAACCGGGGATGTCCTCACTGATGATCTCCACGTCGGCAGCGTCGATCTCCACCTCCTGTCCCTCGACAAGGATACGGAGCAGTCCCTCGGTCTCCAACCGGGCGATATCGGGCTGCGGCAGTTGCGACAGGGCAGCAGCCACGCCTTTCATCAGTTTGCCGTATTTCTTTCCCATCGTGCGGAAATTGCACTTCACCTTCTTGACAAGCAGACTCTCGCCTTCCGCGAAGCGCAACTCCTTCACGTTCACCTCGTTGAGGATGATATCTGCCACCGATTCTATCCTTGCTCTCTGCTGGCTGTCGATAGCGGGAATCATGATGCACTGGAGCGGTTGGCGCACCTTCAGGTCGGCTTTCCTGCGGAGAGCGAGCACCATAGAGGTGATTTTCTGTGCCGTAGTGCCCATCCGTGCCTCCAACTCTGTGTCGATCAGCGACTCGTCGGCCACGGGGAAGCGGGTGAGATGCACGCTGTCGGCCTCGTTCTGGCCTGTGGCTGTCGTCAAGTCCATATAGAGACGGTCGGCATAGAACGGCGAGAAGGGAGCGAGCAGTTTGGCGATGGTGACCAGGCAGGTGTACAGGGTCTGATAGGCACTCAGTTTGTCGGTGTCCATCTCCTTGCCCCAGAAGCGCTTGCGGTTGAGACGCACATACCAGTTGGAGAGATGGTTGTCTACAAACTCCTCTATCATACGTCCGGCGCGTGTCGGCTCATAGTCGCTCAGGCTCTCGTCCACCGATTTGACAAGCGAGTTGAGCTGGGAGATGATCCAGCGGTCCACCTCCGGCCTCTCCGACACAGGAATCAGTGCCTGTGAGTTGTCGAAGCCGTCGACATTGGCGTAGAGTGCGAAGAACGAATAGGTGTTGTGGAGCGTGCCGAAGAACTTGCGCTTGAGCTCATCCACGCCAGCCACGTCAAACTTCAGGTTGTCCCAAGGCTGGGAGTTGGTCATCATATAGAACCGCAGGGCGTCAGCGCCATAAGTGGCGATTGTCTCAAACGGGTCGACCGCATTGCCCAGGCGCTTGCTCATCTTGTTGCCCTTTGCGTCGAGCACAAGTCCCGTAGAGATGACATTCTTGAACGCCACGCTGTCGAAAATCATCGTTCCGATGGCGTGAAGGGTAAAGAACCATCCACGGGTCTGGTCCACTCCCTCGCTGATGAAGTCGGCGGGGAAGGCGCCGCCTTTGTCCACTAAGTCGGCGTTCTCGAAAGGATAGTGAATCTGCGCGTAGGGCATGGAACCGGAGTCAAACCACACATCGATCAGGTCGGCCTCACGCTTCATCGCATGGCCCTTCGACGACACAAGGAAAATCTGGTCGACATAGGGGCGGTGGAGGTCAATCTTGTCGTAGTTCTCCGAAGAATAATCACCGGGCACGAAACCTTTGTCCTTCAAGGGATTCGACGGCATAATGCCTGCGGCCACGGCTTTCTCAATCTCCTCATAGAGCTGCTCTACGCTACCGATGCAGATGCTCTCTCCGTCTTCCTCATTGACCCAGATAGGCAGCGGTGTGCCCCAGAAACGGCTCCTGCTCAGGTTCCAGTCGTTCAGGTTCTCCAACCAGTTGCCGAAGCGCCCCGAACCGGTGCTCTCGGGCTTCCAGTTGATGCTGAGGTTCAAGGCCGACATACGCTCCTTGCAAGCGGTGCTCTTGATAAACCAGCTGTCGAGAGGATAATAGAGCACGGGCTTGTCGGTACGCCAGCAGTGGGGATAGTTGTGCTCATGCTTCTCTATCTTGAAAGCCTTGTTGGCGGCCCTCAGGTCCATGCAAATCATGATGTCGAGCGTTTCGTCCTTCTCGGTGAGCTGCTCGTCGTAGGCATTCTTGACATACTTGCCCGCATAACGGCTCCAAAGCGGGAGGTCGATATACTCACTCACGAAAGCGGGGTCGAGGTCCTCGACGGCGAAATACTTGCCCTGAAGGTCTACCACTGGTCTCTGGTGACCTTTGCGGTCGACCATCACAATGGGAGGCACTCCGGCCTTCTTGGCCACGGCGGCGTCGTCGGCACCGAAGTTGGGTGCGATATGCACGATGCCCGTACCGTCTTCAGTAGTGACATAACTGCCGGGGATGACCCTGAAGGCGCCTGCACTCATGGGCTTGACCATCGGCAGGAGCTGCTCATAGCCCATTCCCTCGAGGTCGGTGCCCTTATAATGGGCGACCACACGCCAGGGAAGCACCTTGTCGCCCTTCTGATAGCCTTCGAGCGCGGCATCCTTGCCCTTCTCGTTGAAATAGGCGGAGAGACGTGCCTCGGCAAGCACCACGGTGATGGGTTCGGCAGTATAGGGATTGTATGTCTGCACGGCCACATAGTCGATCTTCGGTCCCACACAGAGTGCGGAGTTGGCGGCCAGTGTCCACGGGGTGGTGGTCCATGCGAGGAAATAAGGCTTGCCCCACTCTGCCATCTCCGGCTTCGGGTTGGTCATGGCAAACTGTGCGGTGCAGGTGGTGTCCTTGACGATACGGTAGCAGCCGGGCTGGTTGAGTTCATGGCTGGAGAGTCCGGTGCCTGCTGCCGGCGAATAGGGCTGGATGGTATATCCTTTGTAGAGCAGGTCTTTCTTGTAGAACTGCTGGAGCAGCCACCACAGCGTCTCTATATACTTATTGTCATAGGTGATATAAGGATTGTCGAGGTCTACCCAATAGCCGATTTTCTCGGTGAGCTCGTCCCACTCGGCGGTGAACATCATCACGTCCTCACGGCATTTGCGGTTGTAGTCCTCTACCGAGATGAACTTCGGGCTTTCGGGATTGTCGATGTCGGCCTTGGTGATGCCTAATTTCTTCTCCACTCCCAGCTCCACAGGCAGGCCGTGAGTATCCCAACCGGCTTTACGGCGCACCTGAAAGCCTTTCATGGTCTTATAGCGGTTGAATGTATCTTTTATCGTACGTGCCAGCACATGGTGTATACCCGGATGACCGTTGGCAGAAGGAGGACCCTCGTAGAAGATATATTCCGGGCATCCTTCGCGCTCCTGGACGGACCTGCGGAAGATGTCTCCCTTTTTCCATTGTTCAAGCACTTGATTGTTGATTTCTGTCAGATTGAGATGTTTGTACTCGACAAATTTCTTGGCCATGACTTTAGCTTATTGAATTGATTGGTTATCTTCATGGCACCCCGAAAGGGCACCTTTCGTTTGAAGGTGCAAAATTACAAAAAAATCACCATTAACGACAGATGCTTGATGAAAAAGTTGTTTATTTAGTGTTTTTTATTGATTCAAGCACATGACCTAACTCTTCAGCGAATAATTATTTTAACGCAAATAACCACGAATTGAACATAAATGACACAAGTTTCTCAACTTTTGGGAGTTTAGGAGTTTAGGAGATTGGGAGTTTAGACAATAGTTCGATTAAGCGAGAGGAGACCAAGCTCGCTTGAAGTCTCCCGAGCGTGAGAACTTTCGGCAACGCCAATAGTTCGAGCATCTTGACAAATCATATTTTTCGTCAGATTTTATTTTGTATTTTCATCAGATTTACTTTCCCTCGCTTCGCGAACAGTGACCGTTGGTTCTTGCGAAGCAATTCCCCTGCTCTATTTATCAATCTTCAATCGGCCGAAGGTCGAAAACCTTTTAACTGCGGCTCACCTGCAATCCCGTAGTGCTCAGCGACATTTCCACAAACCTCGCATTAGTCTTATGCTTGTTGGCGAGCAATATCTGGCGGATTCGCGCGGCAGCCTCTGGGTCCTTGGCCACCATATAGAGATAGCCTCCACCGCCGGCGCCCGGCAGTTTGTAGCCCAGGCACAGATCATCAACCAGACGGGTGAGCCGCCGCACCTCATCGGGGTTGGTGCCGCTGTCGAGCAACTGGTTCTGAGTCCAGGTCTTGCCCACCAGTAGTCCCATCCGCTGGAAGTCGTTTTTCTGTATGGCCTCATACATGTCTACGGCATGCTCTTTCATCGAGAGCAGGAGGCGCAACTGGTCGTGCTGGTTGAGAAACATCTTTCTGACAATCTCGGAGAGGATGTTTTTGGCCGTGCGGGTGAGACCTGTATAGAAGAGCAGGTGGCACGACTTATATTCGGGCAGGGTATAGATCTCCGATGGCAACCATCTCACCGTGGGACTCTGGGCAAAGCCTCTCTCGGTCTGCAGAAGTTTCACGCCCTGCAACAGGCCGCCGAACTGGTCTTGCCAGCCACCGCCTGTCGTCAGGAGCTGCTCGAGCACCAGGGTGCGGTGGCCAATCTCGTTTTTATCCCACATCAGACCGCAGAAATCGTTGAGTGCGCCGAGCACGGTGGCCGCCAGGATACTGCTTGTGCCCAAGCCGCTGCCGGCGGGGATGGCGGAGAGCAGGGTGATCTCGATGCCGCAGCCGAAATCACGCAGTTGCTCCTCGAGCGTGGCATACCGCATCTGTGAGAAGTCGGGATGGAAACCCGCGAGCACCAGGGCGGCCTTGGGGATGGAGAAAGGACTTCCCACATGATGGAAGTCAGCCAACTGTCCGTAGGTGGTCACCACCTCGGAGGCGCCAAGGTCGATACTCCGGAGTGTCACCTGCGGGAGTGCCGACGGTTTGATATACGCCTGTATGGGTGGCTGTCCGTTGAGTTCTATGGCGAGGTTCACCACGTTTCCGCCTTCCATCAGGCAGAAAGGCGGTGTGTCCGTCCATCCTCCTGCGATGTCGATGCGCACAGGACTCCGTCCCCATACTATCTGGTCGCTGAAGACAGACATCCGTGGCGACAGTTTGTCTTTCAGCGCCGAGGCGGTGAGTCCACTCTTGAGCAACTGGAATGCCGACTGTTCCTGCCCATCATCAGGCTGCCCGTTGAGTCTGCGGAGCCTTGACCTGAACATGGCGTCGCTGATACGTGTCATCAGGGGCTCGCTGTCGGGGATGGGCTGCGGCTCGGCGATATGGAAACGCGCGAACTCCTCTGCCGCATCTTCCAGGTCAATCTGATAAAAGATGCTGTGCTGATAGTTGTCGGCCAGCATGGGCCAGTTGAGGCGGCGGTGGCCGATGCGCTGCTGGTGGAGCCTCGGCAGATTGGCCTCGGCGGCTATCTCGCTGGCGTTCATCCTGCGGGCAGACGACCATATCCTCTGCCCGTCCTCCAGCGACGGCTCGTTGAGCATCCACCGCAGCACGAGTTCCATGTCACGGAGATGGCCGACCACGGGAAAAATACGTGCCGACTGCAGGTCTTCCCCCCCCTCGATGGCCGACAGGTCGAGCCGGCGCTCTCCGGCCCATTCCCTGAAGGGTTTTTCGAGATAGCAGGTGCCCTCATCGTCTATCCTTCCCCTGAAAAGGTCGGTGTAGCCATAGGGGCGCACCGCCCACATCGTCTCGCCGACAGGCACGATATCGACACACTGTCCAGGCAGGAGCGAGAGAGTCCATGCGTTTTCGGGCACGCCGGTGATGATGTTGTTGTGGCTGAGCCGCCAGTGCTCCGACACACAGCTGTTCTCTATCCACAAGTTGCGGTTGGAACCGTCAATGCTTATTCTTGTCTCTGAATTCTGCACGAAGATCGACGGATGGGGCTTCCGCGAGCGGTGCATAATCTCGCGCTGGTCGTTCACCAGATTCTGAATCTCCATCGTCGAGGAGACGAGTTCATGACTCGTACCGAAATGGTAGAACTCGCCGCCGGTCAGGGGGACAATGGCCACAGAGAGCCGGTTGATGTCGTCGTCGACGATGGCGGGATGTGTGCCCAGGGCACAACCGAAGGTGGAATAGAGATCATATTCCACCATCTCGCCGTCGCGCGTGCTGCGCTTCATGAGGATGTCCACAGCCTTGTCGCTCAACAGCCACACCCCGATGTCCACCAGATAGAAATGGTCTTTTCTCAGGTCGGCCAACTGGGCAGGACTGGGTTTCTGCACCATCATCTTCAGCGTAGAGGAAGAGCGGCGGTCTTCGACAAAGACGCCATGCGCCGTGGCTATCTCGTCGTTGAGCCACAAGCCGTAGCAGACGACATCGGCCGTGGGAACGGGAGGCAGCGGCCTTGTAGACCTGATGAGCACATCGCCGCTGACAATCATCGTGTGCAGATGGTCGGGCGCCATTTCCATCATCTGCTCATACAGGGGCATCTGAAGCGACAAGAGATCTTGTGAGAGCCGCTGTCCCCTCTCCCACCTGATGACGGGGATGGGGGTGAGCACTTTGCCCGAAGGGGCATACGACGGCAGGCGGCGGCTCTGCCCTCCCGCATGGAGGAGGATGCGTCGCTCCGACGACAGCCATTGGTCAAACGGCTCCGTGCGTTTCTCCTCCTCATAGCACTGCCTCAGCAACCATGCCGAGCCACCGCCGCTGCCCAACTGATGGTTGACGGGGTCGTGCGAGCAGAACCACTCCTCACGGCCGTAGCCTGTGATCTCGTGGAAACTGTCGACAAGATTGGGAGGAAGAGAAAGCAACTTTTTCATGACTTGGAATTGTCGACATTGGTTTTGTTTCTACGCCACTCCATCCAGCCTCCGGCAAGGATGAAAAGCAGCAGGAGCCCTCCGGCCACATAGGCCACGGTCTCGGTCTTGCCGACAGAGGCGGGATGGAAATCGAGCACCACCTCGTGCTTTCCCGGGGTCAGACGGATGGCACGCAGGATATAGTTCACACGCCCTATCTCCACGGGAGCACCGTCGACAGTGGCCGTCCAGTCGGGATAATAGATCTCAGAGAACACCACCACGCCGCCGTTGCTCGACTCTGCCGTATAGGTCAGCCTGTTGGGTTCATAGCTGGTGATGGTCACGCGGGAGGTGGAATCCTGGGGATTGCTCTCTCCCAGGACATCGCGGAACGCTTGGTCGGCCACTGCGGCCTTCCTCAGGTCACACTTCCCCACTCCGTCGATTTCCTCGTTGGCATTTGCCACATACTCCACCTTGTCCACATACCAGGCGTTTCCATAGGAATAGGGATTGAGCAGCGGAGCGGTCTTTCCCTCCTGCAGGGGAAGAATGAAATACTTGGTGTTGAGCATGTTGATGACAGGGAAGATGCTGTCGCCGTCGACACTGCCCATGTCGCCTCCCGACTGGTAGATGGCTGACATGGCTCCCTGCATCTCAGGACTGATGTAGGCCTCTATCATCTCCTGGTAGCGGCGGAGCTTGGCGGCATGATAGCCACCCACACTCTTATGATAATACGAGGTCTCGTTCTCGTTGAAGGTGTTGGAAGCGAAATTGAGCACCCTGTAGTCGAGCGACTTGTCTTGCAGGATGGCATTGTCGGTCTCTGTCATCTGCTGGGGCAGTTCCTTGACCGACTTCGGGACGAACATATCGTCATACAGATAGCGCTTGTTGACGGTCCACATGTCAATCAGACAGATGACCGAGAGCACCAACACCATGTATAATGCCTTCATTTTCCTGGCTTGATAGCAAAGGAGCACCACCACGCCGGCAAGGATGACGAAGAGCGAGCGCCAGCAGTCGGCAGTGAAAATTCCCCTTCTCACCTCACGCAGATTGTCCAGCAGTGGATTAAGTTGGTCGGCGGGGAACTGGCTGAGGGCCTGCATCTCTGCAGACGAGACGAAATCGGAGAAGAACAGCGTGGGGAAAAGGGCAAAGAGCAGACATGCTCCTCCCGTGAGCGCCAGACTGACGTAGAGGTATTTGATGTTTTTCTTCAATACCTCGGGAGAGTCGGTGATCTTCTTCAGCGCCAGCATGGCCAGCAAGGGGATGGCAAACTCCGCGATCACCAGGATAGAGGCCACGGTGCGGAATTTGGAATACATGGGGAAATGGTCGATGAAAAGGTCGGTCAGCCCCATGAAGTTCTTGCCCCACGAAAGCAATATCGACAGGATGGTCACTGCCAGCAACGCCCATTTCATCGGGCCTTTCACGATGAAAAGGCCGAGGACGAACAGCAGCACAACCAGGGCTCCCACATACACGGGCCCACTGGTGCCCGGCTGCTCACCCCAATATTGTCCTATCTGCCCGTAGATATTATAGTATTGGGGATTGGCCTTCTTCATGGCGCTCTCATTGGCAGCGAGGGGAACAGAGGCACCGCCCTTGGTGTTGGGGATGAGGAGCGTCCAGGTCTCGCCGATGCCGTAACTCCACTGCGTGATATAGTCGCGCTCCAACCCGCTGTCGGTCTGGTTCTGGCTGTCGGCTTTCACCAATTCACTCTTGCCACGCATAGTCTCCTTGGAATACTCCCATGTGTGATAGAGATTGGAGATATTGATGCAGATACCGATAGCGGCCGCCACAAGACAGACGAGAGAGGCCTTGGCGAAACGGGCCATCTGTTTCTTCTGGATGGCCTCGACGAGGAACGCCACAATCATAAACGCGATGATGAACAAATAATAATAGGTCATCTGCACATGGTTGGCGTTCACCTCAAAGGCGGCGAAGACCGCCGTCAACACAAAGCCCCAGAAATAGTTGCCCCTGTAGGCAAGCACCACGCCGGCTATCATAGGTGGCAGGTAGGCCAACGCCCACACTTTCCATATATGCCCTGCGGCGATGATGATGAAGAAATAGCTTGAAAACGCCCACATGATGGCTCCCAAGACCGACAGCGACTGCCGGAACTTCAATGCACGGAGGAGGATGTAGAAGCCCAGGAGATAGACAAACACATACCACACGTTGTCGGGCAGCCACAGATGGTAGGCCTTGATCACCTGAGTGAGACCGTCGGTACTGCTGTACGACGGCGAGGTCTGATACGTAGGCATGCCGCCAAAGGTGGAATTGGTCCAGCGTGTGCGCTCACCTGTCTTCTGGAAATACTCCAGTGCTTCCTGACCGGCTCCACGGCCGGCCGAGGTGTCGTGCTGATAGAGGATGCGCCCCTCTATGTCGGCAGGAAAGAAATAGGCGAATGAAATCAGTGCGAAGACGATGACCGCTATCAGGTCGGGCAGGCATTTTCTTAATTTTTCCATATCTGAATTGTTGTTTCCTCTTTAGATGAAAAGTCGGTGCAAAATTAGATAAAAAATCCGATTTCTGCGTAGGTTGACACAAAAAACAAAACAAAACAGATGCAAATGGATGAGATTTCTTGTTTTCTATGATTGCTTCTCATGTCATAACATGTAGTGGGGCACGGTCATGTGTTTCGGATGTCCAGGGCAAGTCGCTATCTCACTACGTATTTCCGCCCGTCGCGGATGTAGATGCCGCGCTGGGGAGTGCCGGAGACGCGGCGGCCCTGGAGGTCGAAGATTTCTTGGTGACTGCCAGAAGAACAATTAGTGGTGGCTGGTCGGATGGCAGTGATTTGGTTGAGGTCCTCGACTGAAAAGATACATTTGTCACCGTCATAGCAGGACAGCAACAGAGCTCCGTTGGAAGCACTCCACCAGAAGGGGGAGGCTGGAGGACCAGCCATGCATCCAATTCCCTCAATCCAGTAGTCCACCAGACCATCTATAATTTCACCTCCTTCTACATAAACCCACATGTCCATACATCGGCGGCTTGTTCCGCCAAAGTTGAATGTCCTCAATTGCTTCACCTCCATTCCGACTTGGTCATCGGACTTAACTATGAAGATGTCACCAGTCCGAAGGTTGATGTCAAATGTCATTCGCTCTGGAGTTTCATCCCAAGAGCATTCGTATATGCGGCCATCCTCCTCACGAAGGCCGCAGACGAAATGGCCATCCAAAAACAGCTTCTTGTATGTTTCCCCATTCATGATGGTATCACCCTTCAGCACATAAGTATGTGGCCATCCAACACCCCATCGTCCCTTGATGTCTTTGTAGTAGCCGGGCGTGGATTCTGACTCAGGCGGCTCTGCCGGATGGATACTCACCACATTCCATACCCGACCCTCGACAAGCATTGGATAATAAGTTGGTGCCTCGAAATCCTCCTTCTCAAAGATGCATTTATTATCCAGATAGCAGGATAGCAGGGTGTACTCCCTGCCGTCGCCCACCATGCGCATGACGGGTTCATCAAGGCCTTTAGTTCCGCCGATACCCTCCACCCATGTTATCTTTTTCTCACTCCCAGTTTTCCCCTCTGGGTTGGCAAGTATGAGTCGCTTGCGCAGGATGCCACGGACGAGGATGCTGTCTGTAGATACGACCTTGAAACCATTCGGGAAAAATGCGCTGACAGTATAGTCGGGGGCATCATCTCCTGTTGAGAGTGTGAAATCGTAGATCAGGTCGGCAGTCCTGCCCTTGGAATCGCAGGTATATACCTTGCCCTCGTTTTCAAACCAAAGCTGCCTGAACACCTGCCCCTCGTCTTCTGAGTTGCTAAAACACATCCAGAACAGCCGCCGTCCGTCAACAATGGTGTCACCCTCCGTCCAATAAGTGGCACTGCCATGGTGTCTCTGGAAACTGATGTCGACGTAGGTGTAGTCGTAGTTCCATACCTTTCCTTTCTGCAGCAACGGCCGGCCAGTTTTTTCTCCTGCCACCACGTTGTTCAGGGTCAAAGACAATATGATAAATGTCAGTAATATCCGTTTCATGATAATTCAAGTTTAAATATGGTATTTATCAAAATGCAAAAAACAAGTTCTTCCATAATTGGACTATTATCAATGATTTTATTTCACTATAAACTCAGCTCCTTGTTTACATTCAAATCCATTCTTAATCGTTACGCCAGACCCTTTATTTATAATTATTTGGGAACCTGCATTAATAATCACATTTCCGTATGATTGAGTTGATGTTACATCATATCCTATAGATCTAGGAGTTCCT